>Ga0315318_10000426_pt1 | contig 17024 bp, 19 predicted proteins | sample M1200m3416metaG_FD_203703 | JGI IMG/M metagenome (GOLD analysis project Ga0315318, IMG submission 203703) | Ammonia-oxidizing marine archaeal communities from Monterey Bay, California, United States - M1 200m 3416 | ecosystem: Environmental > Aquatic > Marine > Coastal | place: USA: California... | reverse complement strand
ATATAATTAGGGATTGGTAGCTAGTGATATTGATATACGTGCACAAAAAATAGGAATACGTGAAGACGAGTACAGGTTTTCGAGGATGGTATTATTTCAGAATGGGATGGTCAACATATTTTGCGTTCATTTTAGCAGCAATCAATACACTTACAGTGACATATTTTCTTGCGATTGATAATTATCCAGTATTAAAGACTGTTTTTCCATCTTTTGAGATTTATATTTTGATTATTACAACTATTGGTACTCCTTTACTAATTTTGGTAGGATATATTCATTTTAAAAAAACTAAAGCATTCAGATCTGAAATGGATGTACTTGTAGAAAGTAATCCATTTCTAAGACGAAATACTGTTAACGCGGATATAAATCTCAGATTTAACCTAAGATTGGTTGATCTTATTCTAAAACTATCAAAAGATACAATCAGTAAGGAGGAACACGAGGACATTGAAAAAATTAAAACCGAAATTACTGAACTTATTAAAAACCGTTCTCTTTTTAATAATCTTGACATAGATTATATTAATAAAAAAATAAGAACAAAATCAGATTATGGTGTAGAGAATAAATATTCAGAGTAAAACAGATAATCAATGCGTCCAAACATAATATTTATTCTGATTGATGGATTAAGATCAGAGCAATTCTATGGAAATAATAGAACTTGTAAAACACCAAATATTGATTCGTTAGTTCGCAAAGGAATGTATTTTGAACAAGCAATATCATCTGCAGACGGGACTATTATTTCACTTAATACAATATTTAGCTCAAATTTTCAAGTTGCCAATGCTGCCAGATCTCAAAAAATAGTTTTAAATGAAGATAACTTAATTGATATTTTAAAAAAAAATGGATATCGTATATATGGAACTTTTCCCAATTTTGTTTCTTTCAATTCATTACGGAAACGTTTTGAAAATGAAAATAACAGTTATGATTGGATCGAACCTCTCACTCCGCCTGAAACTTTACCCACAGGATTAACTAAAAGGGTTATACAACTATTGGAATCTAAAGAAAAACAGGAACCATACTTTTACTATTTTCATATATTTGATCTACATCCACTTCGTGAAGGAAAGAAACCGATTGGAATTGAGGAATTTGACAATGAAAAATCAGGCTCAAGTATGTATGCTAAAACTGTTTCTTCGATAGATCATTGGTTGGGAAAAATCTTAAAAAAAATTGATCTTGAAAAAACCATTTTAGTTATTACGTCAGATCATGGGGAAAGAATTCCATTTGAAAATAAAAATCATTTAGATTTTCAGCCTAGATTTGATACTGCTGTAAAAGCAGGCAGAAAATATTTGCCACATTCACTCCATAAAGTAGGCGGAAAATTTTCAGGAAAAGTTAAAGGCACAATTGGAAAGGCCAAACTAACTTATTCTAATAAAGATTTAACTTCATACCAAAAACGTTCCAGAGATCCTTACTTCACATTATCACTTTATGATGAGCTAATTCGTGTCCCCCTACTTTTTGTAGGTAGTTCAATCAAACCAAGGATTATTACAAAACAAGTTAGGCATGTTGATATTTTTCCTACAATTTTTGATCTAATTGATATTCCATTAGATATTAAAATTAGTGGTAAAAGTTTAGTTTCAACCACTAACGAAATCTCGGAAGAGGAAGAATCCAACTACTTACATACAATGCCTTTTCAAAAAGAATCAACATCGGATAGGATTGGAATACGAACAAACAAATACAAATATTTTAGAAACTCTAAAAACCCAAAAAAGGATATTCATTTGTATGATCTGGAAAATGACATATACGAAAATAATAATATTTTAAAAAATAACCTTCCCATAATTGAAAAAATGGAAAAATTGTTGCAAAATATGCAAAATGATACTTTGGAATTAGATAATACACTTAGTAAAGAGGAAGAAGAAAAAATTTCAAAAGAATTAAGAAAGTTGGGCTACATAAAGTGAAATTTCATTTGTATTTTGCTTCATGTATGCCGCTATTCTCAAACTTCATACCCTCTTTTCTCTCATTATCTGGAGGAAACTCACGTCTCTTTTTATCCAAGTATTCATTACGATGATCTCCTTCAGAAAGTAAATTGTAAGTCAGATAGAAATTACTTCTTGGTTTGTCGCTCATGTTTGGTTTTGATTGATGTGGTGTAAAATGATCGAAGAATAAAACATCACCAATTTCAGTTGGAACAATCTCAAATTTCATTCCATTAAGATCATCTCCTTTTAAACATGTATGATACTTTCCAATTACTCCACGTTTATGTTGACCGGGAGCAACTTCTAAACATCCGTTTTCGGGTGTGCTACGATCCGTTGAAATCATAATGTTCATTGCATATTTAACAAACTCATCCCATCTTGCTTGTACATCTTGGTGTGGTCTATATCCGCCTGCGCCGGGTCTTTTAAAATTAATTTTATCTTTGAAAAGTATGCATGGACCACCCATTAGATCTTCCATAGCACTTAGAACTTTCTTAGAATTTGCCAATTTTTGGAATTCTGGATGATAATCAACAGATTTTTCAATCCTGTTTAATATTCGTTCATTTTTATTTTCATTGCTTGTCTCATAATACGCCATTTCTTTTCCAGCTTCCCAAAAATTGTATGGTAATTCCGAAAATTTATTGATAGATTTGATTATTGGTTCCATTTCTTCTTCACTAAAGAATTTTTTTAAAAGTAAAAATCCGTCGTCCTGGAACTTTTTGATTTGACTTTCAGTTAGGTATTTCATATAAAAAAAACCTAATTTACGTTAAAAATACATTTCGCAGGATTCCACAAGATAAAATATACACGGTTTTTATCAAATACTTGTTGAGTTTGAAAAAAAATGTCATAATTATTCTCATAGATGGGGGTAGAGTTGATACAGCTATGAATTCACCCGTATTTACAAATCTACAGTCAAAATTTGTTTTTTGTCCACAAAGTATCACATATGCACCGTATACTACGGGAGCTATGTATGCCGTTCTATCTGGCTGTTATGGTAATAGAACTGGTGTTAACAGCTATTGGAATGTATACAAATTCAAAAATAATCAATTTCTCACTTTAGGCGATTATCTGTCTGAAAATAATTATTATACGTATGCTGATGCTCATTCAGAATTAATCATACCAAAATTACGATTTAACGAATTCAATATTCATAATGAACAAGAAATTGACCTAGTTGAATGGCACTCTAAGTTATTAGAAAAAATGAATGTGATTTATAATAATGGGAAAAATTTCTTTCTTTATCTTCATTATAGTAAGATCCATTCGGGTATAAGCAATGAAGTTTTAAAAATTTTTAATAATTTTAGTAAAGAATATTTTGAAAATAAAGAATTGAATGTTGAACGTTATGCCAAACTATTCAAAGACACAGAAATCTACCTAAATTCAATAATGAATAAAATCAAGGATTTAGGATTGTTGGAAAACTCTATTATTCTGATTTTATCAGATCATGGGGTTGGTATTGGGGAAAAAATTGGTGAGAGAGCGTATGGTGCATTTTGTTATGATTATACATTGAAAACATTTGCATATCTATACAATGCTGATATTACTCCTAGAACAATCTCATCTCAAGTGAGACATATTGATTTTATGCCCACTATTTTAGAGATGTTAGATATACCAATCAATACATCGTTTGAAAAATTAGACGGCAAATCGCTGATGCCTATAATTAACGGTCAAAACATATCTGAAGAATTTGCTTTTTCTGAAACAGGTAATCCTTTGAATGAAAAGGCACCGCCAAAAACTCCTAACACCAAATCAATTCGAAATTCTAAATGGAAATTAATTCATAATGAACATGATAATACTAAGGAATTATATAATTTAGAAAATGATCCAAGTGAAGAAAATAATTTAATCGGGAAAAATTTTGAAATGGAAAAAGAACTTTCAAAAGAACTCTTGAAATATACAAATGAGCAAAATTAAGAAAACAATTTAATACATAATTAGGAAGTATACTGCAAGGAAAAAATTGATATGAATGCAATAATTTTAGCTGCTGGCGAGGGTACACGATTACGGCCCGAAACGATTAGTATTCCTAAAGGTATGGTAAAGTTATTTGATAAAAGTTTACTAGAAATGCAGATTGATGTTTTTAAAAAATGTGGTATTAATGATATTAGTATTGTTACGGGTTATCTTGCAGACAAAATTACATTTCCATCAATAAACTATTTTAAAAATGAAAATTTTTCATCAACTTCAGGGAATGAAAGCATTTTTTGTGCAAAGGAAAAACTGCAAGATTGCACAATAATTACGTACAGTGATTTAGTTTTTGAAAAAGCGGTAATAGACCAAGTAATTAATTTTAAAGGAGATATTGGCATTGCTGTGGATTTAGATTGGGAAAAAAATTATGTGGATAGGGATCAACATCCTAAGAGTGAGGCAGATACTGTCCTGCTCGATAAAGAAGGCAATATTCTTGAGCTCAGAAAAAATATACAAAAACCAGATTCAAAAGTTGGTGAATTTGCAGGAATTGTAAAATTATCTAAAAAGGGTTCTAATATACTTTCAAAAAAATTAAACGAATTGCATGCTCTGATCAATCAAGGGTTGGGTTCAGAAGCCGAAGACTTCAACATAAAGCAATCAGCTATACCAGATATGATTCAAGAGTTAATTGGTTCAGAAATTAATGTAGAACCAATATACGTTAGTGGAAAATGGTGTGAAATTGATACACCACAAGATTTGGAAATTGCACGAAAAATTTTTGAGTAACGAGTTATCAACATTCCAATACTTTTGAATCAAATCGTTGTATAATTTCAGCAAACTATTTTTAGAATTTAGTTTTTATTCTCCGCCGGTCACGCTAATGATTGCGTTGGTTATGAATGAACTTTTTGAGCTTGCAAGAAATAACACCATATTTGAAATCTCAGAAGGTTTAGCGAGTCTTTTTAGCGGTACTAAATTAACACGGGCTGAAAAGTCGCTTGTATCCGGGTACCGTTGAAGATGTCCAGGCGTGTTTGTTGCTCCTGGTCTAATGGCATTCACTAAAACATTATGTGGTGCTCCTATCTTAGCAAAGGCCATTGTTAGAGCCTCAAGAGCTGCCTTTGATGCACCAAAGTGGAGAGTATTTTTGCCTCCACCATATTTCCAGCCACCAGCACTAATGTTTATGATTCTTCCATTTTTTTTCTTAGACATAATAGGAAAAGCCGCACGGCTTAATTGAAATGCAGCTTTAAGATTCACTTGAAAAGTTCTATCCCAATCTTCTTCTGACAGATTTTCGAACGATATTGGCTTAACGAAACTAGCATTGTTAACTAATACATCAACATGTCCTTTACTCCATAGGATAAATTCATTCCACAGAGCAGAAACTTCCTTAGAACTAGAAAAATCAGATTTAAAAATTTTACATTGTTTATTCTTGGCATATTTCAGCAATCTTTTTGCGCCCTTTAGATTGTTGCAATAATGGACTCCTACAAAAGCCCCTTCTAAAAGAAAATCTTTAGCTATTTGAAACCCTATACCGCTACTTGCACCAGTGACAAGTATGTATTTATTTTTTAGCTGGTTTTTGTCCTTCATAATACTCCTTCCATTTATTTACAAATTCTCCTCCCATCATCATGCCATTTGCATCACATCTATTACAAGGAGAATGATTTCGATTAGCATTAGACAAATTTTCTCTCACTTCTTTATATTTTTCGGAGTTCCAAATGTTAAGTATAGATGTTTCCTTGACATTACCCAAGATTAATCTTTTATCCCAATCATGATTGCAAAGAAGAACTGCACCATCAAAATCAACTATGAGCTGATAAAAGGGGTAAAAACACTTTCTTTTAAGAGATGTATTCAGCTTATTTACATTTATTTCAGGCATGATGTTAGCACCGGCTCTATTGGAAAGGGCACCAATACCAAAATGTTCTTCTGGCGCATACCATCGTTCTCTAATATGGAACTGTTCCTTATTGAGACCAGCTTCGATTCTCAAATCTTCAAATGGCTTTACTTTATCAGGACCGTCATAGACGCTAACATCCATTCGAGTAAGTCCCGCCTCAAAAAACGTATTTAGTTTATCAATAGTTAGGAAATCTCCATTGGTTACCACTTCAATCCGAGATTCTGGACATTGTTCTTTAGAAATTTTGATTATTTCTTCAAGATGATTATACAAAAAAGGTTCTGAAAATGCTGAATAGATTATACCACCTTTGAACCCCACCTTGTTCAAATCTTTCATGATACCATCATACACTTCAATTGGTAGGTGTAAAACATCATCTTTACCAGCAACATTTGGAACGTGACTTGAACGCCACTCTGGATCACTCCATGGACAGAAATTACATCTACGATTGCATAAACCAACCAGACTAAACTCAATCCAAGAAAATAGTGGAGGTTCATTTGTACCTATGTGCTTGGTTTCTAACACATTCCTCAATTTATTTTTACGTGCTACATTTGGGTCGATAAATACACTTTCCTTTTTCATTTCCTTTCTACAAAATACGTGGAATGTATTTTAATGTAATTAATTTCTATGTATGAAAATTAAGAAAATAATTTTCTAGCTATTTGAAGATCTTGTGGTGTATCAATTTCACACCATTTTCCACTAACGTATATTGGTTCTACATTAATTTCTGAACCAATTAACTCTTGAATCATATCTGATATGATGGCTTTTTCTAATGATGGTGCATTGTGGAATTTTCCTTGATGTGATATCTCTAACTCTGAATACTTGTCTAAAAACACCTTCGAAGCTTTTCTAGAAAACTTCACTAAACCTGGGCATTCACCAATTTTCTCATTTTCCTTACATGCCGAAATGTTTTTTCTAATTTCTAAAATCTCGTTACCATTTATGAGAATATTCTCTGCCTCACTCTTAGGATGTTGATCCCTATCCACATAATTTTTTTCCCAATCTAAATCCACAGCAATGCCAATATCTCCTTTAAAATTAATTACAGATTCCATTATTTTTTCATCAAAAATTTGATCCGCATATGTAATTATAATTTCATCATTCATATAATCACGTGCGGTAATCAATGAACCCAAAGTATCATGTTTTTTGTGTTCTAAATCATTTACATATACTACATTTTTAAAATTAAATTTTTCATTATACGAACCTGTGACAATTATAACATCCAAAATTTTGTTTTGCTTTAAAATTGATAACTGTCTTTCAATAATTGATTTTCCATTTACCATCACTAATGGCTTCGGAATGTTTTGGGTTAATTTACCCATCCTTGAGCCTTCACCAGCTGCTAAAATTATAGCTTTCATAACTAAAATGATTTCATAAACCTGGATTTGATTTTTTTAGGAGATAACAAAACCCTACCACTAATTTTTTCGCTTTTACTGATTTTCATCAGAATAATTATTGGACCCGCTATATTTCTGATTTTTTTAAAAGTTTCATCAAGATTCTTTTTGGAATTACATCTGAATACTTTAATGTTAACAGCTTTCGCAATTGCGTCGATTGATATTTTATTTGTAGAAGTGGGTTGACCACCAGTTGATTCATGACTTGAATTATCAAAAATTATGTGAATAAAATTCTTAGGTTTTAATTTACTTATAGTAGTTAGTGAACCCAAATTCATTAATATATTTCCGTCTCCGTCAAAAACATATATCATTTTTTTTGGATTTTGTAATGCTAGACCTAATCCTATAGATGATGCAAGACCCATTGATCCAATCATATAGAAATTTGTGGGTTTATCATTTACTTCGAATAAATCCCTGCTAATGTAACCATTGGCAGAAACTATCATATCACCTACAATTTTTTTTGAAATTAATCTAATTGCCTCTTTTCTAATCACAAAATAACCTCCTAATTATTAATGCAGAAGATTCATGATTTGCTAATTTTTTTAAAGCCCAATTACAACTTACTTTCCAATTTTTATCTGTAATTATTTTACTAGGTAAATCTAAAATCTTCAAAAGATTAGGCTGAATTTTACCGATCTTCACATGTTCAGGTGCATCTTTTTTTAGATATCCTCTCCAACCAATAAAAAAAACTAACGGAATTTCATATAATTGAACAAGTGATGTGATTGTACTAATTGAATTTGCAAATCCCGCATTTTGCATAAAAACTAACGAATTGCTTTTAGATAAAGCAAATCCTGAGGCAATTCCTATCGCTTCTTCTTCTCTTGTTGTTATTAGTATTTTTTTGCGTTTAAGTCCTTGATCAATAAAATACTTCATTGTTGAATCAGGCACCCCAACAAAATTTTCAATTCCATTATTAAACAAATAATCAAAAATCTGTCTTTGTGTTAATTCTTTCAATGGATATATCCTAATTTTTTTAATTTTTCTTCCAATTCTCTTTCTTTATTTTTAATACCATACATTTGTTGTAAATCAAAAATATCCTGCATTGTAGAGATCTTATCTTTAATCTCTGATATACGATCTGCTTTTACAAGTTCTTGAAGTAACTTAGTCATTGCTATGTGTGCAACACGTAATGTCTGATTTGCATAAATTACCATTTTTATATTATGTGAACTTAGATCAGAAATTTTTACACTATCATATGTTGTAGGAACAACTACTATTGGTGCTGAACCCTTCCAGGAATCTGTAAATTCAAATATTTCATCAGGTGTTTTTTGCTTAGAATGAATTAAAATTGCATCTGCGCCAGCATTTTCATATGCATTTGCTCGCTTAATTGCCTCTTTCATTCCAGCACCAGAAATTAATGCTTCAACTCTAGCAATAATTATAAAATTTTTATCACTTCTTGCTTCTTTCGCAGCTAATATTTTTGCAACAAATTCTTTTTCTGACACCAAATCATTTTTTCCATTTTCTAATAGACTATTTTGTTTTGGGAATGTCTTATCCTCCATACAAATTGAAGAAATTCCAGCATTTTCATATTTTCGTGTCATATGATGAACGTTGATTGGTCCACCATAGCCTGTGTCACAATCTGCAATAATTGGTATTTCGCATGTTGATGACATATTTGATGCGACATCAAAAAATTCCGTCATTGTTAGAATACTTGCATCAGGTAATGCGTGGGTAGCTGAAATAGCAAAACTGCCAGCCCAAACTGCATCAAATCCGCTATTTTCTACCAGTTTCGCAGACATTGCATCAAATGCACCCCCTACTTTGATAATAGAACTTCCTTCCAATTTTTTTCGTAAAATTTCATTTATTGCCATTTTTTAATATTTTATGAATTTAGACTAGGTATTAAAAACATTCCACGAAATTTACTTAAAGTATTTTCAATATCATAGCCAAACATGTTCTATTTAGTTATAATTCTATCAATGTACTTTCATCTACAAATTATTTATTGTCTAAGGAGTATTTTTAGGAGGATTATCATAAAGTGTTTGTCCTGTTTTTCGATAATCAGAATTTAAAATTAGTTTTTTTATTTTTTGTGCATAAAGTCTATTTGCAATTAAAAAACCCATCATTCGAAGTTTTATTCTGAACGGTGATGAATTTTTTCTAATTGATTTATGTTTCTTAACTAAATCTTCAAAAATGCTATCCCACCATTCTGCACATTTTACTGGATCTGCTACTTCATTAACAAATTGATATTCATCCTCAAATAATTTTTGTCTAAATTCTTTAGATTCAACAATTTTGTCTATCATATCTGCAATTGATTTTGGATCATTAGAAAATGGTAAAAATGGAGATTTAATTTCTGTTTCATCAACAATAATTTTTATTTTACGATCAGTGTATTGGATGACAGGAGTACCACACATGACACTTTCTAAACTTACTAGTTCATGTGTACCTAAGAATAAATTTGCGATCACAGCGTCCGCATACGTATAATATCGTGCAATTTCAGATCTTTTAATTATAGGTATTAGTTTGATTTGTGATGGCATTTCGTTAAGTAACTTCTTCTTGAATTTTTTTGATTCTTCTGTTGCTTCCTCAAACCAATCAATACCTATAACTTCAAAATCAGATTTACACAATTTTATTGCTTCCCATAATAAATCACTGCCTTTAGACTTGTCTAATCTTAATGGACTAAAAAAAGTAAATTTTGATTTTTTTCTTTCAATGGGTTTAATATTTGGATTAAATTCGTATGGGTCTACTGGATCTCTACTAGAATTAATTGCATTTTTTGTATATTTTGATAAATGCTCAAATTGCCATTTTCCGGCAATATGCACAACCGCATTTTTAAATGCATTCCAATAGAATCTTCTCTCAAAAAAATTAAGTTTGTGTAAAGGCTCAGTTGCCCATTCTTCTGTAGAGTTTTTTTTAAACATTGGTACATCAATGTCGCGGCCCAAATAATATGCAATATAGTTAAGATCTGCTAGATATGCAATTCTTTCTGATGCAGTTATCAAGCAAATATCAAAATCATCCTTAATCTCATTAATTTTTTTCACTTGATCTCTTACTTTCCTTGTTTCAAATAGTTCAACATCATCAGTATTAACGAAAAAGGCAGAACCATCTACCGGATAATTTATCAGATGAATTTCTGATTTTTTCACAAATTTTTGTATAGTCCGAATAGTGTTTCCTATGTCACCAATAGCAAGTACTCTAATGACCATCTGTTTAAAAAGAGAATTTTTAATTTAAAATTCTTTACTAAGGAATACATAACTTTTCAAAACACTCGATTTGTAAGTATTAAGATGTTTTAGACGATATGAGAAGATGAGATCGAGTTTTGGAGAATTTTTTTTGCCTCTTTTCTACCTTCATTAAAAAGTAAATCAATAATTGACATTTCTGGTATAAACTCACCATGAATTTGTTTGTATATTGGATGTTGAAATTTTTGAAATTCAACATCTATGTTAGATTTTTTAAATTCCTCTACCCTCAAATTTGATTCAGCCCAAAATGTCCCTGTTATATAATGATCAGCTCCAACTGCCTTACAAATATCAAGAACTCGATCAGAACCTTTTTTTGATATTTCAAGCTCTGATGAAAAAACAATTTTTGATTTTATTTCAAGTTCATTCATTATGAATTTTATAATTTCAGTATTTAGATTAACTAAATATTGAAATTTTTTTTCAAAAATAGATTCTATAAAATCTTTAATTTCATCAAAATATGGCGCTCTTGCATAATTATATAGTATGGATTTTTTGTGTCTAATCGACCAATTTTTCTCATTATCAATAGTTACTTCATTTATTTTTGGATACGAATGTGTATGAACAGGAATACTTAGCAGGGTAGTACCATCATTGATACGTATTCTATTCCTATTTTGCCAACCTTTTTTTCTGAATTGCACATCATCTAGAAATACAAATAATTCCACATTCATCATTTTTTTAAAAAAACCTAACCATGGAAGATATTCAGGCTGATGTATTGCTACTATCATACTACTTGTGTACTTTAACTTAATTTAAAATGAGTTGAATGAATCATACAAAATAAGTAAATAGTATTTTAAACATGTTATTTATATTACAATTTTCACTTATCAGTGAAAGCGATTATTTAATGAAATTACTTGTTACTGGAGCATCAGGAAACATTGGAACTGTGTTAAAAAGTAGGTTACAAGAAAATGATATTCCATTTATTGGTGTTGATATCACTAATCAAAATCCTACTAATAATAATTTTTTTCAGTTAGATATCACAAATGAAAATGAATTGCAAGAAAAAAAATCAGTTTTTGATAATATTGATACATTAATTCATTTAGCAAGTAAAATTGATACAGGTTCTGATGTGACAAATAAAGGAATTCAAAGTATAGATGTAAATATAAAAGGAACATTAAATTTATTGGAACATTTACCAAGTTTGAAAAATATTTTATTTACAAGTACATACATGGTATATGGAATTCCTAAACAAAATCCTATAATGGAAAATTATGTAGGAGAACCTCATACTGTATACGGGGCAAGTAAGATAATTACTGAAAAATATCTTCAAGTTTATGCGGCAAAAAGAGGAATTGATGTTACCATCTTTAGATATATGGGAATCTATGGATTAATGTCACATTATGCGAGTCAAGCCATACATATTTTTATAAAATTAATTGCAGATGGAAAAAATCCAATAATTTATGGAGATGGTTTACAACGTAGAAATCATCTTTTTATTGATGACGCAATAGACGCAATTTTAGTTTGGTTAAATAATAAAAATCCAGGTGTATTCAATATTGGTGGCAAAGATTCTCCAACTAATCTAGATTTAATCTCTATGATTAGTAAAAAAATGAATAAAAAAATACAACCAATCTTCAAAGAATCTCAACAACATGATTTTGTCAGTGATATTTCACTTGCAGATACAATTTTACATTTTCAACCAAAAACTGGAATAGATGATGGATTAAATAATACAATAAAAAAATTTTTGGAGCAAAAACATTCTTGACTTTTAAAATTTCCAATAAAAACTTCCTGATTACAGGAGGAACAGGTCAAATAGGTTCGTTCTTAACGGAAAAATTATTAGAGAATAATGCGAATGTAACTGTTCTTGGTCATAACATTGAGAACCTAAAAGAAATAAAAAATTTAGTCGATACTAAAAAAATCAAATTTATTGAGTGTGATCTTACCAATGGAGACAGAATTAAAAAAATTGGGCCATTACTTCATGATATTGATTTTTTTGTTCATTTAAGCTCTGAATTAAAATTACCTGAACCAGATGCAATATCTAGTGCATATCATACGATAGAACTTGATATCAAAAGTACAGTTTTGTTATTACAGCAATTAAAACAATTACAGGGAATTTTATTCAGTAGTAGTGTAGCAGTATATGGAAAACCATCCTACATACCCGTAGATGAATTATGTCCAATTGAACCAATTTCGTTTTATGGATGCGGTAAATTTGCTGCTGAAAAATATTTAAAATTACATAGCAATGACAAAGATGTTCCTTTGACAATTTTACGAATTTCTACAGTTTATGGTCAACGAGACCGTTCTAACCAAATGATTCCTGTTTTTATGAGAAAAGCCTTACGTGATGAGTCAATTGACTTGTATGGAAGTAGTTCACGAGATTTTATACATATTTCTGACGTGATAAAAGTAATAATGAGTGCAATTAAACTCAATCAAAACAATCTATTCAATATAGGCACAGGAAAGAAATTTTCAAACCAATTTATTTTAAAAAAAATAATTGAAATCACAAAATCTGAAAGTAAAGTCACATATTTAGAAAAATCTGCTGAGTATGATTTTTTGTGTGATAACTCAAAAGCTATTAAAGATCTTGATTTCAATCCTATGGTTTCAATTGAAGAAGGTTTAGTTGATGAAATGTTATGGTATGAAAAAGAAATTCAGAAGCAAAGTAATAATGAATAACAAAAAAGAAAAAATAATTGATGTATTGGTGTATGAATAGATGTTCCCTACTAAAATTCTTTTTAATTTATATCAAATCGGAAAAAATTTGCTTAGCGGAAGAGGATTAACAAAATATTCATTTATCAGAAAAGTGAAACATTACTCTTTATCAAACTTACAAACTGATTATGCAGAGGTTTTTGGAAATAAATTATTTCTCAGCAAAAAAGGTTTAGCATTATCTATTTCTCATTATGGTACGTATGAAGAATTAGAATCTAAAATAATGGAAGAAAAAATAGAAATGGGAAATATTGTCGTAGATGTAGGTGCAAACATAGGGTTACATACGCTGAATATGGCTAGAATTGTGGGAAACACTGGACAGGTTTTTGCATTTGAACCAGATCCTTCTAATTTTGAAATTTTGAAAAAAAATGTTAAGATAAATAATTATAAAAATATAATTTTAGAACAAAAAGCTGTAGGAGATAAACATGGAAGAACAACATTATATCAATCTGACCATCCAGGGAAACATAGAATTTTTCCTCAGACTGAGCAAGCAAAGAGTCAAGTTCAAGTGGAATTAACAAATTTAGATAATTATTTTGATTCTGATATGATAGATAAAATTAATTTTATAAAAATTGATGTCGAGGGTTTGGAATTCAGCGTATTAAAAGGAATGAAAAATATTTTAAAAAATAGTAAGAAAATTAAAATACTTTTTGAATTTATGCCTGAAAATACTATGGAAGTAGGTTTTACACCAATAGAATTACTCAATTACTTAACATCAAATAATTTTAAATTATATTGTATGGATGACAAAACCAAAAAACTTCTTCATGTTTCAAATAACGAAGAAATTGTAAAATTATGCTCCACCACTGATAATACTATTAGTAGAAATCTATTCTGTGAAAAATGAATTATTTTTCATATTGTGTTATTCTCTTCTCATCGTCACTAAACACCACTCCAACGGTTCTCAATAATGAAATGTTATTCTCCTCACAAAAATCAATTAACTTCTTTATGTATTCTTGAAAACTATTTCTATCCTTATTATCACGAATTAGTGAAGAAAATAAATCATCGTGATCTAACATCACAACCTTCTTTTCAGTTTTTAATGAATCACAAATCTCTTTAATATTTAATACTGCTTTTGGACTTTCTATTTTTGGTACTATGTTAATATAATCTGGTAATTTTTCTAGAAATGGCTGTAAATCATCCTTGTTTTCAACGTTTGATACGGCCAAATATTTTATACATGGATTTGCTTCTATAACAGGTAACATATCTTCTAATGAATAATTATTATTTGGTGGTTTGATTCTTCCAATAGGTAAATCAATAAAAAATTCCGCTTTCTTGTTTTTTGCTAATTTAACTTCTAATTCTTCTAAACTATTACACCATGCTAAATTTATGCGAAAAACAACATCTTTTGGTAACGTTAAATCATAATTTTTCATATTTTGTGATATTAATAACATCTAAAAAATTTAGAATTTTTTATTTTATAAAACGTTCTAATCTCTTGTATGATAGTGAGAGTTTACATTTTATTTTTAGTTTACAGTGAGATTATTATTCTTAAGATACAAAAGAAGTTTGTTAACTGATTCCTCCACACTTAATTTTTCAGTATCTAAAATTAGATCAGGATTATATGGAATCTCGTAATCGGTATTAACCCCTATGAAATCCTTGATTTCATTTCGTCTGGCTTTTTTGTACATACCTTTGACATCTCTTTCCTCACAAGTAGGAAGTGAACACTTGATGTATACTTCAATAAACCTCTTAGTATCAATAATTTTACGTGCATCTTCTCTATTTTTCCTAAATGGACTAATAAGAGAAACACAAACTGGCTTAGAATCATCTTTTGCCAGATTAGCAACTTTCCTGTTGTTTTCGTTTATACCTTCTCTTGAAAAATCGTTTGATGAGGACTGCGCTCTAACTTCATCTCCATCAAGAATTGTAAGATTACTGATCTTATCTGAGAGTTTCTTAGCTAATGTTGTCTTACCAGAACAAGGAATACCTGTCATCCATAAAACAAAAGCCACACCATTTTTTTTTGGTGGTCATTTATCTATTTTACTAATGATAAAAATTAATTATTTCATTTTTTACAAATAATCTATTTTCTTTGATTCTTTTCTATCTTCCTACATTTTACGTATCTGTGTAATTAACTAGTGAAATTGATATAGACGCTAAAAATATAGCTGAATATGAAAGAAACAAGAATTTTTCAAATACAAATTGGTAATGAAGAACAATTAGCGACAAAAAATATGGTCAAAGGTACTAAAACACGTAAAGAAAAAATCGTAATTGTAAATAATGAAGAATTTTTAGAATGGAATCCTTATAAAAGTAAGCTCGCAGCGGCAATTAGAAATGGTCTTCAAATTCTTCCAATTATTAAAAATTCAAAAGTAGTGTGTATTAATCTACCAGAGGAATCAACCATATTACATATTTCTAATATTGTAGGTAGTGGCGGATCAGTTTTTGTTATTGGTGTCAACAAAAATAAAAAAAGTTTTTTAAACAAATTAGTGAATACACAGAAAAATATAATTCCAATTTATGATACAGTAGATGAACTATCATTTTCTTCATCAGTAACCGGAAAAGTTGATGTGCTTTATGTCGATATTCCAGAATCAGAACAAATCGAACAGATTGTTGAGAAGTATGGATCACTTCTTAAAAATGAAGGTTTTTTGATGTTTGTAACAAAAAAAGATGATGCAATTCTTGAAAATAATATCGTTGGATGGATGGCGGAACAAAGAGCGGGATTTGATAAAATACGTGAGATAACTACTAAACTTAAATCTCAATTTGAAATAATCCAAGAAATTAATCTTGGTGTAAATTATGTAATGGAACCATACCATAAATTACATGCATTTATTCTTGCACAATATTTACATAAAAATTAAGATTTGAATGGATGCTAGAAAATTTAAGTTATCGGATCAGAAGAAAAGATCTCCACAAAGAAGAGCAGCTCGTTCATGGTTAATCGAACATCCAGAATTAAATCCTTACAAATTCACCTGGGATAGATTTTACCGAAAAATAACAAATAGGTTTAGAATGTTGCCTGATTTTCTAATAATTGGGGGAGCTAAAAGTGGAACTACTTCATTATTTGCACATTTGGTTGAACACCCAAATATTATTCCAGGTTCCATGAAGGAAATGTTCTTTTTTCAATATCTCAGTAACAATAAAACTTCGTTCTATAGATCACATTTTCCGATAAAGAGAAAAAATCTAATTACATGTGAGGCAACAAGTACTTATTTTGTTCATCCATTGATACCAGCAAGAGTTCATAAATTATTACCGTCAGTAAAATTAATAGTAATTTTACGCAATCCTATAGAAAGAGCTTATTCAGAATTTAATTATACAGTAAATCTTGGCGAACAAATAACAAAAAATTTTGAAGATGTTATAAAGTCAGAATTAAAAAGAATTGAAATTGAAAATAATAATCCAGAATTAAAGATTAAAAATACTAATTATCATCAATTTTCTTTTTCTCATTTACGACATGGATTTTATGCACAACACCTTG
>Ga0315318_10000424_pt1 | contig 17030 bp, 9 predicted proteins | sample M1200m3416metaG_FD_203703 | JGI IMG/M metagenome (GOLD analysis project Ga0315318, IMG submission 203703) | Ammonia-oxidizing marine archaeal communities from Monterey Bay, California, United States - M1 200m 3416 | ecosystem: Environmental > Aquatic > Marine > Coastal | place: USA: California... | reverse complement strand
GGATGAGGCGCTGCGGAGAGGCAACAGTGTTGAGAACGTAGATCGGCTACTGAAGTTCACAGTTGATTACCAGAATACAGAACTGGTGTATGTATCCAATGAGCCGGGTAGCGAAATGGGTATGGTTCGTAAGGCTCAGGCAGTAGCACAACGGCTATCGATGCACTCCGATGACATATTCGCCAGAGCGTATCTACAGGAAGTAATCAACTACGTTTCGCCACGGGTCAGGCAGGAACTCACCGCTACTTCTGAAGGGCTGGCTCTCGCTGCACTGACTTCCGGTACCCCTGATGAAGCCCGTCGTATGAGGAGCCTGCTGACAGATCAGTCGCCAGAACAGATCGTTCTACATCTTGCACGGGAGAACCCAGAGGCATTGCACGACCTACGGGTGGCATTCGACCGGGTTGGACCCGGTGCACATCTTGACGAGGCAGGCGACTTGGTTGTTACCGACCTACCGTTTGAAGCCGGATGGCCGGATGCAGTTGATGACTTCATTGAAGCAATGCCTGAAGGCCAGCAGGAGATATGGCGCAACCTATTGGATCCAGAGATTGGCGGACAGAAGGTTGGTGCCAATGTCAACATTGTTGGTTATCTGCTTGGTCAATCAGATCCCGCCCGCTTGGTAGACGACTGGGATGAAGCCATTCGGCGTGCCCGACTGGCGTACTTCAATCAGGTAATGACTCCTGCGGGTCAGCAGATTCTACGGTCGGTTCACCGGTCGAACGCTGGGTTTGCTGCCTTGGGTGGTAAGGCCAGCGAGTTGCTGCCACCGGGTGCCACCCGCCTGTTTGTTCCGATGGTTCATGTGGCATACAGGGAAGCACTGGTTGAGATGCTTTCAGGAGGCCGGCTTTATCAGGGTTGGGCCGATGAGATGGTGGACATTCTCACACCAAGGCTGCGGGAAATTGGTTTAGGTGAGAAGGAAGCGTTGAATGCGGTACGCATGTTGCAGCCGTCGATTGGGCCGGGCAACACGGGCATGACTGCTTCTTCTCTGGTCGCTAGTGCGAATATGTGGGAAGAGGTAGGAGAGGGTTTCTTCCCGCTGGTGGTTGGTAGCGCCAATCCCAAGGTCGCCCATATCGTATCGCAGGTTGTGGAGGATGTCCTATCCAGACGGACGCCTGCCCGTTATAGAAATGTTGGGATGCCTGCCCACCGTCCGGGTGCTGGACGTATCTCTACGATGGATGTCAACAGTGAGGAACTGTGGAACGCACCCGGTCTGTCGGCAGGTAGCCGACCAGACGAACTTGATATCACCATTGTCAGGAATGCGGTCGGGTCAACGACTGCACAGAAGGATATGGCTACCGCTTTGGGTGGTGAGTTTATGAACTCCTACTACGGATGGTCTGAGACAGGTGCGACGACAGCAATCGACTTCGGTCCACGGGGTCTACGCGATGAGAACGTGATCGGGATTGCAGCCCAACATCTGTTGTCTCCACGCCCCGGTGGCTTGACATCGGTGCCTATGTTGGATGGTGAGCCGGTCACCCATTTGACTCGCTACTACAGGAGTCCTCGGACTGGTGAGTTTGTTGTATTGAGGCATGGTCAGGAACCTTCTGACGATTGGTTCCTTGACTACGAATTGATGGAAGAACAGGTTACGACAGGTAACGATCTTCATAACATGGCTGAGGAACTAGCCTACATTAACTCTTTTGAATTGAACGATCTGGTTAGCACGGGTCACAGGCAGGACAACATAGAAATCTTCCATCCGTGGCTTCGTGAAGTTCTTGAACCACATGAAGTCAGCGCAGTACGGGTTGGTGCCTACGCCAGCAGGGCGAGATGGTGGCCTAACGCTCCTGACAACATCCTTGCGTTCATGCCGGTCACCGAAGAGGGCGGGAAGTTCGGAGAGAAGATCAGTAAGGCGTGGACGACGATTCTACGCAACTGGTTTGATGGTGTGGTTAACCCGATGATTGGTGGAATGGTTCGTGAACCGTTGTTCCAGCATTACCTGTCTGTAGGTCAAGCGCAGACAGTTGGTGTGCGCCGTATCTACCATCGGCCCAAGGTGGAAGTGCGCGAATACTTCCCCGGACCAAGGCCACGGGATGGTGAAGTGAAATGGGTGGAGAAGCCGTATAACTACAGGCTTCACGAGGCTACTGCCACACCTTTGGGTCGCATGGATGCTGATGGTCAGTTCATTATCGATGAACTAGAGGGATTCGTTGAGTTCGATTGGCCGTTGGCTAACGCTAATCCGGAGGCTGCGTCCTCCCGGTTGGCTGCTGGTATCGAAACGAGAAGTCCACTCGCTACCATCGATGCGATAACGGATCTTATCGAAGAAGGTACGGCGGGTATGGGTGCCCGTTTGTCTGATGATATGAAACTTGGACCCAGTGGACGGTCCCCGGCAGTAACAAGAATGGAATCGGGTAGACCCACAATCGTATTTGATCCTGACCGTATAACCAGTCAATTTGATAGTCGGACAGTGGTGCAAGGTGGTGGCGGCGCTTCACTTAGGGATGATACAGGTGTTGATATTAAACGCTTTATGGATAATTTCGGACCAGAGGGTGCGATTCAGTTAACTACTGAAAGTGTCACTCATCCCGAAAAGTTCCTAGAGATTCTCAACCAGTGGCGAAACAGTAAGGGGCTTAGACCAATCCGACGGGGAGCGGCGCTAGATGACGAGTTAGGATTTATGGCATTTATTTGGGAACATGAGATGACTCATATCAGGTTGGATCATGTTGGTGCAACAGATATTCCACGCCACATAAAGGAAATGCAGGCGAATACGATAACGATTCAGAATCTAGGTATTCCACTAGATGCTCTGAATGCAGATCCTAATAAAATTAGACTGATTGAAGACCTTGGAGAACTGGCTGCACCACCGTCGCTACAGTCCTCAATGCCTTGGGATGTCCAGCATACGTTGGAGCGGGTCGCTCGCCTCATGAGCGAACTGAATGAGAATCAAATCGATACCATACTGAGAACTGTAAAGAAAAAGGACCGTCTGGGCTGGTACGGAGCGGTGAGAACTCAGACAGTAGCGGAGGTTCTTGACGAACATAAGCGGTTGCAGAACGAGTTCTTCGGTTACATGCTGCATCGCAAGGTGATGGCTGACGCACATCGTGACATAGCCGCCCGTCGGGCCATGACCCTGACTAGTGCTTACATCGATGACCATCGCATCCGTTCACAGTTTCAGGCAATGGTCGGTACGGTCGTACCGTTCTGGTTCGCTGAAGATAACTTCCTACGCCGTATCGGACGCAGCCTGAAGCACAACCCGCTGATGTTCCGCAACCTTCACCTAACGATGAACGCTGGGGTATACAGCGGCATTGTTCAGGAGGATCAGTTCGGAGAGAAGAAGATCATTATCCCCGGTAGCGAAATCGCCACCCATGCCATGCTGTCGATAGCCGACAAGACACCCATTGTTAGTAGTGTCTTTGGTGGCGACCTTGGTTCTGTGCAGCGTCCCGGCATGGGTATCGCAATGAACATCCATGTCATCCCCGGTTACGATCTGGATTCAATGGGCCAGTTGGGGTTGGGGCCGCTGCTCGCTGCTCCAATCAACTTTGCTTCAGGTCGTGATGCTGAGATCCGGCAGATGTTTGAACACAACCTTGTCGGTGGCCGCTACCCCGGAGCCAGCAAACTAAATACAGGTACAGGAGGAACGGTATCCAGCGCCTTTGAAGCGGCATGGTCGTCGGTGGCTCCTGCGCTGGTTGTCAGGGCATTCGCGTTGGCTGGCATCGATGGTCCCAACGGTGAAGCACGCGCCAAGGCAAAGGTTGACGTACTCAAGTTCATGGCTATGAACGGCTCTCTCCCCACGGAGCAGGAGATTGCATCGCATTCCAATCCGGCGCTGTATGAGGAATGGTTCCTAGAGGATGTAGACGAGATGGCTCGTCAGTACCAGTTGTTGCAGGCTATGTCATGGTTCTGGGGTCCGTCTACCGGACAGTTGGCTGACCTTACTCTCCATGAGAATTGGGAATGGAACCAAGAGTTCCATGAGTTGTTGGAGATGGGGCTTCCCTATGAGGAGGCATACCCGCAGTGGGTGAAGAACGTGGAGGCTCGTACCGGGGAGAAGTTCGATCCGGTAGAGCATTCACCGTTCAGAACTTCCGGCTATACCAAGATCCCGTTCGCTGTGCTGGAAACCACACAGGACGCTAACCGTTGGCTGGTAGATAACGATGCCTTTGCCCGCGACTTCACGATGTCGTCGGCATTCTTTATGCCTCGTAAGTTTGATGTAGATGATGATGAGTATGTATCAGAGGTCAAGCAACGTCAGTTGAATATGGGTCTACGCAAGATGGATACATCGGAAGAGTTCCTATCTGAGTTGTATTTCAATATCTCTTACCCTGTTTACAGTAAGAAGCGTATTACTTACATGACGCGAAAGAACTCAATGCGTGCCATGAACATGGATACCACGGACTTGGACAACAAATGGGATCTGTGGTATTCGGCATTCCAGATGCAGCACCCTGTGTTCGTGAATCAGATCACTACTGGTACTGCTCGCATGAAGCGAGATTCAACTGTCAGTGAGTTCAGGTTGTTGATCGAATCACCGGAACTGGTACCTGAGGGGCTGCATCGGGAAGACATTCTGAACGCGATGGCTACCATTGTCGGGTTCTCCGACAAGTTGGATGGGTTGAAGGGGCAGTCTGATCCTCAGGCGCGGGCAAAACGTGATGCTCTTCGGTTCCAATATAAACGAATCATGGAAGAGTTTGTTCATAACAAGCCGTGGCTAAATGAACTATATTACAGTGTATTCTTGCCTATCATCGGGGAGAGTTGGATTGCGAAGCATGAGGCTGGACTGGTTGGCATTGATATGAGTGTGCTATGACTGATGTCTTTGTAGAGCAGCCCGAAGACGAACTATACAATACCCTCGTCCCATCGGAGGAGGGACCGAATCCTGTAGATGAGATGTTCGGTGCTTTCGGTGATATTGCTACGGCTGGGCTAGACGTAGCCGGTGAGATATTCTCGCCCCGTTGGCCGGGCTGGCCCCCGTATGGGAAAACAGCAGCAAAGGTAGGAACTACCCTTAAAGATTTGGTAGGAGAGACTGGTAAGTTCGCTCCTCCAAAAGAAGAAGAACTAACTCTGGAAGACCGGGCAGGACAGCGGGCACAGGACATAATGCCCGCAGAACCGGGCACGGACCAAAGTGAAGGTTCTTCTGATGCGATCATAAGGGCTTTGCACTTTGAGCAGATGACTGGTGAGTCAGCATTCGTTAAGTTTATTAACTGGCTTAGGAGAAGCGGTGTCACAATGGCTTCGCGTGAAGGTGCCGGTATTGGCAGGTCGGTCATCTTTGAAGCAGACGGCAGGGTTAGTCCTGCATTCCAAGGCCAGACAGCCAAGGCCACCGCTGCTGTTCATAATCTTGATAGCGATGCAGGTAAGGAACATCTGGTTGGTTACCTGCGAGGCGACTGGCGCAACGTCCCTGATCTACTTGAAATGGTTCAGCAGAACATTGCTGAGAACTGGTCAACATTCATGACCGGTGTTGTGGATGGCAAGAAGCCCAAGACTTTAGAGACTGCCGTATCTGACCCTGCGGAGTTCGGTGAACTAATGCGACAGTTCGGTGGGTACGGCGACGGCACCACACTACTGGTAGATGTTGATGATGCATTCGGTAGCGGATCGGCGCAGGATATTCTTGGTGGGGCGCTGGAGGCTGCTATCCAGACGTATGCAACGAACATCAGTTCGACAGGCCAATCAATGCTTGTCGGTAATGACCTTGAAGAAGAAGGCGGTAAGGTTGCGTTCATAACGTCATTCGATGGCACACCCTATGGGGACATCAAATCAGTCAACGATCTGTTCTCTGGTGGCAAACTTGGTTGGCAGGATTCCTACCGTTACATGCGTACCCTGTACGACAACACTAAGGATTCCTCAGGTTACTCACCCATCATGGATCAGATCCAACAGGAGTTGTTCGCATGGGGGATACTAGATCCTCAGAATGATTTTGAGTGGGGCAAACTAGACATACCCGGTATGGCTGGTACGGCTGACCGTACTGTCGATGCATTGCAGATGTTCCAAGTAGACATCATCAATGAGGCGTTGCAGGTACCGGAAGGCGAACTGGCTGATGACGCTACGCCCTACATCGATACGGTGACGCGGCGACTTATTGCCCGGAATGTCAATACTGGTGAACTTCAGAACAATCAGTCTACTAAGCAGCAAGAAAATGTATTGAAAGAAGTATCACGAAGGATCCAGCAGAGAATCTCCGGTAATCCTAATCGTTCAATAAACGATCAAGGTGTGAAGGAGTTGGAAGCCACCATCACGGAGATGTTGGGAGAGTTGGGTCCACAGCAGCGAGATAAGTATTTCGGACGGGGTGGTTCAGCAAACCAGCAGCAGTTGGTGGACTCTCTGATGGCTGACTTCTATGGAGATAGCGATTGGGGTTCACAGATTTTCTTTGGTGGTCGAAATGGTGATGAGGACTTTATGAAATATGCCCAACGGGCTGGGGCATTGAATACGGATGAGATCGCTTTGTTGGATCGTGGGAGTATGCAGCCTGAGAACTATAGAAACAACTGGGATCCGAATGATGTGATGGCACTACAGAAGGCCGAACAAGATGTAGTTACTGCTAATCTCGTAAAGTTCATTACCGATCATGGTGGCTGGGATGATGCTGAGGCTCTTCGTAAGGGAATGATTACTTACGCTCACACTATCGGTCAGCGTACCGCTTCTGAACGTGGATACAGTAACGAGGACTACGGCCTAATGGCGCAGAAGGCAATGCAGGCAGCCAATCTTTCCCCGGCGGAAACACCGTTGGTCACTACTCTGGATGAGCGACTAGCACAGTCAATGGATCTCGTTGGTGGCGGTGGTCCCGACTTCCGAAACTTGATGGATTCAGTGCAGAATCGTAGGAAGAGTTTGAATACATTGAAGGTGAGGAACGTATGAGTGCAGCAGCCAGCCGTGTTACTGGCAATGCAGCATTGGGAGGATACTTCGATGATGCGTTCTATCTGGAGTTGTTGAGGACAGCGCATCTTCACGCCGTGTTATCTGGTGTCTCATTGACAGGTGCAAAAGCGATGGGGCTGGGGGGCAAGATTCGCGCCCGTGATAAGACACTGGTGCCTGAAGAATCAGCAGAACTAGATGTCAAGGCTAATGAGTTCTTGGCACAGTTTGGTCTTACTCGGGAAGCGACTATCAGCCTGTTGACTAACCAGTTGGGTGTCTCCCAAGAAGAACTTGCTTATGCATGGGACATTCCTACCTATACGGTGATGCGGGGTGGTCAGCGGCAACCGGAGCAGGCACCGGAGTTCTTTAGCGCGAATCCATTAGAGCCGGGACATTACACAGCCGGTGCCTACCGTCCGAACAACACGTTGACGCATAGGCAGGGTAGCAATCTTGCACCTAAGGCCGAGGAGATTTACGGCAGGGGCGGCGACCCGCGTCATGCTGGTGTCCAGATGCGAGAGCAGGATGATCTTTATCAGTTGATGGGTAGTGAGAATCTGGCTGATCTGTACCCGCAGGGGTACGGCGTCAATTATGAGGACGACCTACTAATACCTAACACTCCTCTCGGGTGGGCGTTGGAAGGGGCTGTCGGTGCCATGTTTGGTCCGACTGGTCGCGCACTGATGAGGGCTGGTGGTGGTCGGCTATTCAATATGTTGGCTAAGAATATGGATTTCTTGCCACCAGAATTGTTGCGTAAGTTTGAGAGTATTGCTAAAACCTTTGATCCGACGTTGCCGTCGCACCGTATTATCACCCCGGATCCCAACCCTCCTAGCGTTAATCAGTTCTTTGGTGACGAGGATCCCCTTGTAGCAGAAGTAAATAGGATCACTGAAGAACTGGAATGGTACAGGGCAGGTGATTTCTCTGAGGTGCCAGAGGAGGCAGCCGACGCTTTCACCGCGAAAGAAGTAGCCTTCAACATTGGTCAACTGGAAGGGGAACTAGAGGCTGCAAAAACGGCGGTTAGAAATCAGCGTGTTGCTGAAGTAGCGGGTAGTCCGCCCGGTACGTCTGCATATCATGGTGATCTATCGGGGCAGGGTCCACCGTCTGCATATCATGGTGATCTATCGGGGCAGGGTCCACCTAGTCCGCCCGGTACAGATGAACTGGCATCGGTGCATCCCATCCGGCCTGATGGGGCCAGTATTACGTCTGTCGAAGAGGAGGGTAGGCGGCTATACGATCTGATCCCTGATGAGGACAGGGAAACAATAGAAACGTTGTACGCGGAAATGGATCAGAGGATAAGAGCAATTACGATGGAAGGCTCCTCGGATCCGTCAACGGCGTTGCAAGAAATCGTGTCTCTCTATACTGAGTATGAAGAGATGGTGTCGCGGTTCTACACGCCTGAGTATGAGAGTTGGATGGCGCAGGAGGGCAGATGGGCGGACGAGGGTCTGCATGATGCAATGGATCAGATGGCTACCGTGACCCCTCTTCGTGCTGGCCCTCTCGTGCCTGATGAATCAGTTCGTCCAGTTACAGACGATCCACTGGTAAAGACGGGGATATCAGAATACGATGACCCGGCTTATGTCGAAGACGCTCTGCGTCACCGCATTGAGGACCGTGCCGGTCTGTATGACACGCAAGTTGAACCTCCTCCCCACCCCGATGAGATCAGATCCCGCCCGCGATTTGGCGAGAAGAGGGGGGGTACAAACTGGGAGTTTCCAGATGGTCTAAACCGTAACCAGAGCGTCTTGGATGATTGGGATCCATTGAAGGAGATGGATCTTGACCGAGGATCTGGGGAGCATACTCAGGTGGTCTTCAAGATAGGTGATATCAGAATGACCTTCACTGCCGAAGGTCCGGATCAAATCTCGCTCACTTGGGAGCATCCCAGTCTTCCCCCTGACGCTGCAGGGATGAGCCGGTCCGTAACGGGCATCCGTGACGGTTTGCGTGAACTGGGCCGGGTAACGGATTATCTGGTACAGAATGGTGTTACTGTAAGAGCGCAAGTTGATTCAAGCCGAGCCAGTCTCGTGGACGCATATCGTCGCGCCGGTTTCAATATCTTTGCGACTAGAAGTAACAACTTTGGCATTACTAATCGCACTGGCGATATCGTCCCTCTCCGCCGCAGAGCCGATCCCAAGTTAACGCTAGATTCCCATATGCGCGACATAACTAAAGAGGGTACGCGAGAGAGTGCATATAGGGATGCTGGCTACACAGGTTACTTTGATATAAGCCGTGACCCACTGGACGACTTCTTGCTAGCAGCGGAGAGAGGTCGGGAACAAGTTGGTTATGGTCTTCCCTTCGCTGGTGAAACCGAATGGGCTGGTAACCCTTGGGCACTGGGTACGCTCAACCATTACAGTTCAGATGACATTGCCTACCATTATCTGGTAAGAGAACTAAGAGATTACAAGCCGACATCGGTAACAAGCGAATTCGAGCCTTCGGGTAGACCCAACCCATATGCGTTAAGCGATAACCGGAATGAGATTTTCGATGCACCAGAGGATGTGGTAAGGGAAGCATATCGTAAGATGAGAGAGGATAGGGCCAAGACGGGGTATGGTCATGGACTGCCTAACGGCGACAATATCCCACAGGGCGAAGGCCGCGTTGTTCCTGCTTCGGGTAGGGAGGCTGACTGGGAAGCCTTTAATGCTCAGGTAGAAGCGACGATACCTGAAATTGTAAGTGCCGCCGACTTCGGTGGTTCACCTCAGATGCGTCCGATACATACTATGGGCGGAATGGAGGGTATGCCTGAATACCGCGTATCTAATACCATACGCTTTAAAGGTCCAGATGGGGCATCACGCGACATAGTTATTATTGAACTACCTGATGGAACTATGCAGCCATTCTATCGTCGTTCAGGTCAGGGTAATGCAGCGGGTGATGAGGCACTTATCAATAGGGGCGGCGGCGGCGGTGAAGGCCAGTGGGTTCCGTTTGATGGGTTCGGCCAGTACGGCATGGGCCGTGACTGGTTTAGGAAGCAACGGTTTACTGCGGGGATGAACGCTGACGATCCGCTATTCCGGTTTGGGACTCCGGAGTTGAAGGCTGCCGGTGAGGCTATGGATCAGTATAGTGTCTTTAATACCGAGGTGGTCCGGTATGACGGTGGTCCGGTCTTGGATCTTGACAATATCAGAGGGATAGAGATGTCTACTATCCCAGATGACATACTGCCTGAAGATTATGGGCAGTTGGGAAATAACATGGGTCCGGGTACATGGCTGGAAGATGAGAACCATTTTGAGCCTCTATTCCCAGAGGACTTGAGTGAGGAAGTTCTTGACTTCCTTGGTGTTACCCATATATCTGGAAAACCTCGTGTATCTGATTGGGCTAAGGGTGAACTAGCAGATTACGATGGGATGCAAGTCTTCAATTACCAAGGTGTCACTCCTAACGATATGCGGGCTGGAGATGCGGGCTTCATCCCATCCGCAGAAATGAACGAACTACTTGGTGTTTATAACATGGACGACTACAGCGCCATGCAGGCTCTGGAAGATTGGGAGCCCAGAGAAGGCGTAGATTTCGATCTATACGGGATTGTGGCAGAAGAAGATGCTCCTCATTCGTTCTCACCTATGAAATCCGATGGGCGTCAGTGGATGCAGGATCTATTACGTTGGGATCAGCATCAGCGGGGGATTGGCTTGGGTACTAGTTACGGTGTGGGTGCCTTGGCCTTCTTGAAGCCTGCTCTCTCACAGGAGCCTACCCTTGAGGAGCATCTCGCAGGTACAGCCCCAGCGGCACAGCCGGTAGAGAACATGCTTGCTTGGCAGGCTAGAAACAACGAAGGCTGGTGGTCGTGGATCAAGGACTACCCAAAGCATCTGGAATGGGCGGCTAAGGCCACTGCGACTACGATGGATGCGTTGGAGAAGACAAGTCGTAGCACCAACGATCAGGTACTAGATGGGTTGGGTGACGGGTTCCGTGAGCAGGCACATGGCTTGTCTACCCAGTTGGGTGCGGGAACTGTGCCTCTTGTCGGGCGGGAAGACCCGGAGTTGTTGAAGGGTGTTAGCAGGGATCTTTCCCAGAACGGCCACAATGGTCATCAGATATTCTCCAACGATCAACGTAAGGAGATTGAGAACGGTGACGCGATGATCGTTGGGTACGCCAGCGATGAGGATTATCAGCGTGCCGTGTCAGCGGCGGGTAGGTACGGCGTGGTAATTGATGGCAACTACTGGCGTAAGCCGTCGGATAACAGTCTTAAGCCGCGTGAAGGTGAAGAGTGGACCCGTGAGCATCTACAGAAGATGGCTACTTCTGGGTACTTCGGAGGTGGACGATGAGGCCAACCAGTGGGATGACTCCTGAGAGGGCAGCAATCTTTGAGTTGCTGAGGTTCCGCTTCCCTGACATGGATGAGAAGGCTCTTGTGGAATGGTCCGGGGTTATTGATTCTGGTGATTACTTGCTGGAAGATGTGTTGAGTAATTTGGGTACAAACACGGTACCAATGGCTCCCAATGAGAATGATGGACTTCGTTGGAATGATCCGGATTATGTTGTTCCAACGGATTTTGCGAGGGCTATCGAAAGCAGTGAGGAGTGGTTCCAGCGGGTAACGGATTGGAAAATGAGCGAGGACGATCAGGATACGTTACTGGCTTACATGCACGACAAGTTTGTTAATGGCTTTGGTCCGGACGAAAACAACCCATCGGCTTGGGAGCCGGGCATGTCGATGGAAGTATTCATGGGCGAAGAAGATGGGCCGTCAATCCCTAGCATTATATATGATTCGCATCAGTCTTGGTACGATGACATGGCCTACAAGCCGCTGGAGGGTGGGTTGCCGGAAGGATGGTTGACATTCTGGGGGGATGATTATAGGGACAGTGATGACAAGCCAGTTATTCGTGAGTGGTTGGATGATTGGGTGGAACGGTTCAATCAGAATAACGAGAGGCCAGCCCCGTTTGATGAGAAACTACTGATAGATGATTTCTATAACCATGCCGTAGATGGTTTATATGCTCAAGACTGGTGGGTTGAGAAGACCAATAACTTCTTGTCGATGACGGAGATGTGGTATACGCAGGGTGGTCCGGGTGGTGCCGATGGATCGGGTTATGTCATGCCCGGTGAGCAGGGTGCTGACTGGGCTGCCTACGCTGGTACAGGTAACTGGGGCAAGATTTGGTCGGACTCCATTGAGATCATCAAGTCTACTGCTGAGGATCTAGGCATCGAAGATGAGTTGACTGATACTATGGTCAGTCAGATTGCTTTCACGTTGATGAAGGAAGGTGGTGCGGCAGCCCATCTGGAACCTCAGACTGCTCAAGGCTGGCCTAATCAGGCTAGACAGTTGGTTGAAAACATTCTGATAGACAACATACGAAGTGGTTCATTTCAGAAAGATTTGGGTGTTGGCAGCATCCAAGATATAGAGAAGCGTCTTCTTGCCTATGCTGATATGCAGATGATTGATCTTAATGCGTTTGCTGCGATGAATGAAACCTCTGTTCGGGACATGGCATTGGATATTAAATCTGAGCAAGGTGATAATGAGAATCAGGTTATGTCAAAGATTGCTAATCAGGCATATAAGCAGTGGGGACTGACGCAGGACGAGATCGACGGCATGGGTCAGCCGGGTGGGGAGAATAGCAGCACCATGACGAACCACATCGGCCACTTGTGGGAGGGCGCTACTACCGTATGGGGTGATAATAGTTATCGTAAGAATGATCCGTGGTTGATGGAGAACTATCAGGTGTTGGATGAAGACGGGTCGAAGCGGTTCAGGACGAAGGAAGAGATGAAGGCTGCGGCCCGTCAGAATATGGATAGGTTCCAAAATTCCACAGAGTTCCAGAACCCAATGAACCAGTTCATTCAGGGTGCCACTTCGATGTTTAGGAGTGACTACTAATGACTACGGATCTTAAGACACTAGTCAATCAGCATTTGGGTGACATAACGGATGCCATGTCTCCGTTGCAGTTGTTGAACCAGACGCTTGACCGTGCGTCTATGACAAATGTGCAGTCGGGGATTGACGCGATCAGTGGTTCGGACATTAGTCGTTGGCGAGATGCGATTGAAACGGGGGCCACGCCTGATGCCCGGTGGCTTGCGGCTGAACAGATCCGTGCCGACATCCTTAAGTACCGGGTCGGTCAGGAAGATTTTGAACAAACGTTTTCGGGCACCAGTTTTAAGGACGCGACACAGGCTGCGTCTACAAGTGAGACACTGGTCGATGGTGTTTACACTGGCACGAAGCGTATGGGCGCAGACGGGGACATCGCTGGTACTTGGGCGCAGCAGGGTAATGCCCATGTATCTAACTTTGGTACCACTGCACAGGGTCTAAGGGTCAACGACGACGACGACGACGACGATGACAACCCGAATACGGCACAGATGATGCAGAATGCATTCTTCGCTGGCCTGCGTGGGGCAGGCTTAGATAAGCAAACCATTGATTCGTTGTGGAATTGGGCCAAGACACAGATGCAGAACGATCCGTCGATGTCAGCGGAGCGTCTACTCATCGGCATGTATGACAGTGAAGCATTCCAAAGGAGGTTTCCGGGGATATCGCAGATGGCTGCCGGTGACCGGGACATACCTACCCCCGGTGAATACATCGCTATGGAGAAGCATGTCTCCAAGGAACTTAAGCGGGTGGGGATGGTGAAGGAGGGGGCGAGTTTCGATGACCTGATTACTAGTCTATTTGTAAATAATGTTAGTAGTGCTGAGGTGACTGAGCGGTTGAATGCAGCAGAGCAGGTCATGTTCAATATGCCACAAGAGGTACGCGATTCGTTTAATGATTACTTCGGTGAGCAGGGTACGACTATCGCAATGGACACATTCCTTGACCCTCTGGATTCATGGGCAGATGTGAAGAGTGACATCAATACTGCCCGGACGGGTGGTTGGGGCATGATGGTTGCTGGTCTGGATAAGGGCTGGGATAAGGATCTCGCTCAGAGAGTCTCTGATCTGGGTCTATCACAGGCGGAGCAGTGGAGTAGGTTCGCTGAGTTGAAAGAGAAAGAGATGCTGTTCTCAGAGAAATTAAATGAGAAGGTAGACCTTGACATGAATGATGGCATCGAAGCAGTATTCGATATGGATGCTGATCTAAAAGAAACTCTTACTCGGCGGGCGGCTGAACGGAGCGCAGAGTTTAGAGGTGGTGGGGGTGCTATGGTTGTTGGCACGCAGACAGGATTCGGAGCAAGCAATACCTAGATTGGAGTAGATAATGTTTACTAAAGACGTTCTTGAACGGGTGGTCGCTACCTTTATTCAGGCATTTCTCGGTATCTTTGTTGTCGGTGGAGACATCGGTAACGCTAAGGCGGCTGCGTTGGCTGGTGCTACGGCTACGTTGAGTCTTATTAAGGGCTTGGCTGCGTCACGCTTTGGTAATGGTTCAGCATCGGCGGTGGACTGATGGCTTCGGATTATGCGCGACGATGGGGCGAGGATTGGCCCGGATATGTCAATACGCAGGCGCCCTTCAACCGGTCTATTCCTCTTAGACCAGCGGGTCGGTCTGCCGGTAATCCGAACACGCCTCGCTCCGGGAAGCATACTTTAGACCCCGGTCAGAGGGCTGCTCGCACCCGGCAGACAACTAGAAAAACCACACCGCCAGTATCGACGGCAAATCCTTACGCGATGAGTCATTTGTATGGGAGTAAAAAGCGTGATTTCTATGGGAACCTACTAATGAAACATTACGGGGTCTGATTATGGGTGCGTATAACACGACTAGTCCCAGCGAAAAAGAACTTGAGAAAATTTACGGGAAGATGCATCCTGCTGCGGTGCAGGCTGCCCGTAATGACTACTGGCATAAGCAAGCAATCCATCAGGGTCGTGAAACACGGCGGGCGGCGGGGCTGCGTCGTCGCAAGAAGATCACCGGCAAGAGTACCGGGCAGGGTTTGGGGGCGCACAAGCGTCCGGTTGAACGTAGGGGTAAGCGGTAATGACTGACGAGAACTGGTGAGTAATGTCACTAAACTCTTGGCGGGTATCACCGCGCTGCTTGTTGCTATCGGCACGACTGTCGGCACAATCAGTATGACAATAGGGAAGAAGGATGCACCAACGGGTGTGACTATCCTTTTGAATAGTCCAGAAGCCTACGAAGATTTCATTGCTAATCACCCAGCGGGTTAGTATAATAACTTTCAGGTTGGCCGCTGTGCGCCATGTATTTGGCCGGTGAGTGCCATCACCATTGGGATCGCCCACGCCCCCGATGAGTAGTAAGTGGAGACAGACCCGGCTGACGCCCGGCGATGTTGAACAAGTCACCCCGCATAGTCCCTCCGACTATGTGCGACTCGGTAAGGAGAGACATCATGGCTACTCAGGAACCCGGAAGCATCAAGGAACTGCGTGATGCCGCTGATCGCGGTAAGAAAGCCACGCAGGAACTAGACGCTGTGAAACGCGAGATGGCGTTTCTAAAAGCGGGAGTGGATACAGATACGAAGGCAGGTCAACTCTTATACAAGGCTTACGATGGGGAACTGGATACAGATTCCATCAAAGCGGAGTGGTCAGAGTTGGCACCGGGGCTAGTAACACAACCGGTTGAAACTGTGGATGCTACTGATACACAGGTAGCAGAGCAGCGTCAAGAACTTGCTGGAGATAGTGTCCCACCAGAGAACCAGACAGAAAGTCCATACGACGCAGGACATCGTGAGTTTAAACAGATGATGGATGCGGGTCGTCCGAAGGAAGACTCAGCAGCCAGATTTGTTCACACGGTGCTTGAAGCGGCGGGTGGAGATAGGCCCGATCCACGGGTTGTTTCTGACCGGTAATGCCTACATATGTTTACCGATGTTCTGAATGCTTGGAGCAGTATCAGCGAACACAGTTAATGAACGATGATCCTGACACGGTTTGTCCGGATTGTGGTGAGACTGTTAAGCGGATACTACATGCGCCAGCCTTAACGGCTGCTGCTGCACCTAGTCAGATGAACAAGGTTCCTCCACCTAAGGCCAATCCGGTTTGGGAGAAGGGACTAGCAGGTAGTGAGAGGCCAGACGGATCGTTTGTCCCCTATCTACATGCTGACGGTAGCAAGATTGGTGTCAAAGAGTTTGCCGACAATCGCATTAAGTACGAGCGGGCCATAAGGGAGAACAAGAAGAAACCCACTACTACTTAGGAGTAAATCATGGCTATTGTCGGACATCCGGGGCGAGTCACTTCGTATGACTTGGCCGTCGGGGTAAAGATCAGTATGGACGAGGCGATCTTTATGATCTCGCCCATTGATTCACCATTTCTGAATGGCGTTGGGACGGACGGGCGACAGTTGCTCGGCAGTTCCAGTGTGGATCAGACATCATGGAAGTGGATGGACGAACAACTCTTGTTGCCTCGCGCGAACATTGCGACCGCGAACACCAACACGGGTGTCGGCGTCACCACCTTCACGGTATCAGCAGCCGATTCATACAAGTTTCAGGTCGGTGACCTGCTAACTACTTTGGATCGGAGCCACGCCCAGTCGGGTACTGTGCTTTTGTGCAGTAATGTTGACAACGCAACCGGCGTTCTAACTGTCGGTGAGTGGGTTAACCATGCTGGACAGACGGCTACCGCTGCCGGAGCAAACGCTGACACTGTTATCTGTGTCGGTAGTGCCTTGGTTGAGGGTTCCGATGCGGGTCCATCCCGTTCGGCTGACCGCACAATCCGTACTGGTAACACGCAGATTTTCGGCCCGACCAAGGTTGACATGACGCGGACAGAGCAGCAGATCAGCCGGTATGGCGTGAGCGACGAGTTTGCCAAGCAGTTGTATGGCCGAACCGTTGAGAACGTCATCATGCGTGAGCAGGCTTACCTGTACGGTCAGAAGAATGACGATTCCTCTGGCAAGCGTAGGTCCAGTGGCAGTTTGTCGTCGTTCATCA
>Ga0315318_10000416_pt1 | contig 17101 bp, 23 predicted proteins | sample M1200m3416metaG_FD_203703 | JGI IMG/M metagenome (GOLD analysis project Ga0315318, IMG submission 203703) | Ammonia-oxidizing marine archaeal communities from Monterey Bay, California, United States - M1 200m 3416 | ecosystem: Environmental > Aquatic > Marine > Coastal | place: USA: California... | reverse complement strand
TTCCTGTTGATACTGTTGGCATAATTTAACAAAGAAATCCAACTATTTATCATTTACACATTGAATTAAACAAGATTTTTTTAAAAAAAGAGATTAAAGGGTCACTGTTGAAGTGCCTCTTTGTGTGGTGAGCTTTTGACCTTTCAATGAAGGCTGTGGAACATCCGGTATGTCTTTTGCCTTGATTGAACTAGTTCCTCTTTTTTGAACTAGATCGGTATTTACACCAGCCACAACGAGTCGTTCTTTCTGGATTTGTTTGAACGTTTCTCCTGCCCAGTTTTTGACATTCTCTGCATCAGCAGTTGAAGTGCCTCTTTTTGTGGTTATTTTTACCATATGGTAATATTTCCTACCCTGATCATATATTCTCGTAAGCTGATCAGCTGATAATTCATCGTAGCAGCTTACGTTTTTCCAAAAATTAAAATTGTCACATCTTATTCATTATGTCGAGAAAAATAGTCAAATGACAAAAATATATGAGAAAGTATCAGAAAATTTCCTAGAACTTGCTAGTCTCCAGAGACTTAACATTCTTTTTAAATTATTAGAAAGAAATCGTAAAAGGATTGAGCCATTAGCGAAAGAATTAGATGCGACAAAACAGGAGGTTCACAGAAATTTGGTACGTTTAGAACAAAGTGGGTTAATAGCAAAAGATAAGGAAGGTAAGTACGGTCTTACAACTTTTGGACGAACAATGTGTGCTGAAATACCATCCATATTATTTCTGTCACAACACAGAGATTATTTTTTAGATCATGACTTCGGTGACATTCCAGTAAAGTTTGTTATGCGAGCTGGTCAGCTTGCAACGGGTTCACACATTAAGGGAATAACTAAAACATTGGAAAAATGGAAATCTGTTTATAAAAATGCAAATGAATACATTTACGAAATATTATCAGAGATCCCTGCAGATCTTTTTGATCCTGTTGTTAAGAAAATTAAAAATGGTATTAAGTATGAATACATTGTTTCAGAGTCTGCAATTGTACCAGAAGGCAGAATAACCATGCTTAAAAAATCGGGTTTTTATGAATTAATGGAAAAAGGGTTGATAAAAAGAAAAATGAAAAAATCTGTTCAAATTGTTACAATTTTAAACGAAAAAGAAGCATGTGTTTTTTTTCCAAATAGTAATGGTGAGGCAGATATTACCGAAATGTTTTACAGTGATAATGATATGTTTCATGAATGGTGTTTGGATTATTTTAGATATTGTTGGTATGGTTCTGATTCGTTTCAAGAAAGTAAGCTTGAGGATTGATTGATGTAAATTGAAGCGAGATAAAATTAAAAAAGTAGTTTCGAAAAAGGCCAAAAAAGTGAAAGGGTTAATAAAAACTTCTAAGAAAATTACAACTTCCAAATCTGTTGTCGAAAGGATGTTTCAAGCGGGTGAAAAAACTGTAGATTCAGATACGTTAATCAAAAAGGCACAGGAAAGGGTATTAAATTCTGTAAAGAATGGTATAGAATATCCTCCATTTGTTGACAAGTCAGAAGAGTTTTTGCGTAACCATGTTAATTCTAGAGTACACATTTTTGTAATGTATATAGATTTAGTTGGTTCAACGAATATGTCACTATCGTTACCGGAAGAAAAAGTTGTTACTGTCATAAGTTCATTTGCTCAAGAAATGGCGTATACTGTTACTCAATTTGGTGGTTACATGCTAAAATTTGTGGGTGATGCTGTACTTGCGTATTTTAATGCAGAAAATGATCTAATTTATCCTGCAGATAATATAGTGAACTGTGCAAAATCCATGTTAAGGGTACTAACTGATGGTATTAATCCAATACTGACAGATAGTGATTATCCTCCTCTTGCTGCAAAGATCGGTATTGATCATGGTCAAAATATTATAGTTCGTTACGGTTCAGACAAAATGAAATCTCATGTTGATATTTTGGGTCCATCAATGAATATGGCAGCTAAAATTCAAAACATGGCGAAACCTAACCAGCTTCTTATCGGAGGAGATGTTTACACTAAATTGCATCCGGAAACACAAAAATCATTTACGAGAAAAATATTCAGTAAAACAAAATGGAAATATCATCATAGAGTAACAGGCGAATTGTATCCGATCTATGCATATACCCTAAAAGAAGTATCAACCAAAAATGAATAAATGATAAAATTGTCTTCCGGTATTTCTAATATTACATATCTGAAGAATGAAGTTATCAGGCTGGCTGAAAAAAACGGATTTAATGAAGCATGTTATCAAATGATGCTTGATTATACAATTAATAATCTTCAATCAAGCGGATTAGGTGAAAAATATTACGGATATCATAATATTGATCATTTGTTAGAAATTCCCTTAGGCGTATTGTTAGTTGGTGATTCGAAGCGAATTTCCAATTTATCATCTGAAGATTTAAAATATCTTTTTGTTTCGGCAATTTTTCATGACTTTGAACCGAATAAAATTATTGATAAACCATCTGAAGATAATGTTTTAAAACACTTATCATCAGATCACATAATTAAAAATCTAATTACACAATCAGGAGCAGATTTTGAAATTATCAAGGCTATAATACTTAGAACCGCGTATCCTTGGAGTGGAAAATTAAAAGAGAATGGTGAAAAATCTATTCAAAAATGTTTCGAGAATTCTAAATTTATAAAAAATAACCCAGAAAAACAAGAACATTATATCTGGTTAGGCTGGTTACTTTCAGTAATTGATCGAATGACAAGTTATGCACTTGGTGATTTTTCAAAAGCCATGCATGTAGCAAAAATGAATTCACATGCCCTTGGATGGCATCCGGAAGTATTGGCTCAGCGCTCTGTAGCATATTTTGATGATTTAATTAAAAATGAGTTGAAAATGTCTAATTTAGTTTTACAATGCCTTTCAAAAGAGATGAGTGATAATTTTATGAAAAATGTTCAAAGCTTTACAGAATTGCGCGACCAGGAAATTAAGATCCAAAATGATTTTGCAAATAAAAAACTAAAATTTGTGACTAAAATGGAGCATATGAAAATTAAACAAGATATCAAATTTATTAACCATCTAAATTCAATTTTCTTACAGCTACCAAGGCCATTGCGATTTAATGAGAATAATTTTATTGAATCATTAACTGACTCTGAAACAGTTTTGACAACTTTACGGTTGAATACTTTGGATGGATCAATTATTGGCTTTGCAAAGGGTGGACCACTAGAAAATTACAAATTAAGATCTGAAATTAATGATTTGAATCATGGTAAAAGAAATACTATATTTTTGGAGCCAATTGCGGTAAACATGGGTTATTGGGGGCTTGGTGCTGGACATAGATTAAGACAATCATTCTTGATGCAAGCTCATACAATGAATTATGATTTTCTCACAAGTTTTGCATTTAGGGATGTTATTGCAAGCCGTGTTAACGGTATGGAGAAGGCAGAATTTGTTACAAAATTTGATCCTGAACGATGGGATTATTATCGAGTATCGTTATGATAATTATGCTTTAAATTATTGATTATCTAGTGTGTTTTATGACTACATATTTTTCTATAACTGATGCGAACAAAATACTTCCAACAGTAATTAAGAAATTTAATTATTCAAAAACGCTAAAGAATGAGATCATAACAATTGAGCAACAAATAAGTTCAGATTCTACGTCAAAAACTTCTATGGTTGATTATACTATTCTAAAACAAAAATTGAACAGAAAAGTTACTGAATTTTATCAATCAATAGAGGACTTGGAAAGTTTAGGTGTAGTATTAAAAGGACTTGAACAGGGTCTGCTTGATTTTCCTGCAAAACGTTTTGATGAGGAAATTTGGCTTTGTTGGAAAGAGGGAGAAACGGAGATTAAATTTTGGCATGAAAAGAATTCTGGATTTATGGGAAGAAAACCAATTAGTGTAAGTAATGAATCTTTAGTTTAATGATATATGCTTGGTTCCGCGCCATTCGAATTCGTTTTTTACTTGCTTCAGTTATAGCAGTTTCAGTTGGTCTAGCTATTACTTGGTGGCATACTAGTAGTGTAACTGTATTTGATGCTGTGTTAACAATGGCGGGTGTACTTGCACTTCATGCAAGTGTTGACTTGTTTAATGATTATTGGGATTTCAAGCGTGGAATTGATACTACAACTAAACGGACAAAAATGAGTGGTGGTTCAGGTGTTTTATCTGAGGGCATTTTAAAGCCTAGACAAGTTTATGCTGGCGGTGTAGTTTTTCTGGTAATTGGTGCGATAATTGGAGTGTATTTTGTTATTACAGACGGTATCATTATAGGAATGATTCTCGCATTTGCAGTTATTTCTATTTATTTTTATTCAACAAAAATTGTTAATTGGGGATTAGCAGAAGTATTTGTTAGCATAAAAGGAACGTTGATTGTAATTGGTACTTATTTTATTCAAACATCACAAATCAGTGAATCTGTAATATTGGGAGGGATTGTTGTTGGTGTATTATCTTCACTTGTTTTATTTATTACATCATTTCCTGATCATGATGCAGACAAGGCAAAAGGAAGAAAAACACTCGTTATTAGCATTGGAAAGCAAAAGGCATGTTCAGTCTTATGGGTATTTCCTGCTATTGTTTATGTTACATCTATAACCGCTATTATTTTTGAAATTTTCCCTATTTCATGTTTAATCCTTTTAGCTACAATCCCACTCATAATAAAATCTGGGCACAGACTAAAACAAAACTATGAGCAATTAACTAATCTTGTTCCAGTTATGAGCTTAACATTATATTTCAGTAGAATTACAGGTGCATTACTTATTGTGGGCTTTCTTGTAAACATCGGCTAAATTCGATAACATACTTATACATTTAATTAATATTAATTGCCATGCCTGTTGATCCTGTTTGCGGAATAGAAATGGATGAATCTTTAGCTTTAATTCATGAGCATGACGGGGAAAAATATTATTTTTGTTGTAATGGATGTAAAAGAATTTTTGTAAAAAAACCAAAAAAATATAAAAAATAATTTTAGAGTGGAAACTTTCCACACATTCTACAAAATTTTGAATTAGTTACTATTTCAGCATTACAATCTGGACAGAGGTTTTTGTTACTACTATATTCAGGAGCTTTAAAATTCTCTCTATAGAGTTCGTAGTAATGTAACGATTCCTTCGTTCTTATTGTGACGCCATCTTTGCTTTTGATTTTTTTTATTTTTTCTTGATAAATATCATCTGTAATAACAGAGTCAAACATTTTTGTTAGACCTGCTGTGCCTGAACCGTCTTGCATTGGGGTTTTTTTTCTCCAAATAACACTAGACGGCAAATCATTTTCGAATGCCTTTCTCAAAATCCATTTACCAAATTTGATGCCATTTTTTTGATTTACTAGATGCTCAATTGGTAAAGTTTCAACCAACTCTATAATATTCTCATTAATGTATGGCATTTGAACTGATATTCCTAACTCACTAGCAATTTTTTCCGACGTGAAATGCATTATTTCTTTCATCCTTCTTAATTCTGTTCGCAGTTCAGCACGATTCTTTTTTATCAAAAAGTTATAGCCTGCAAAGATTTCATCTGCCCCATCGCCAGTAATGACTTTTTTCACATTTTTTTCTTTTAGTGTATTTAAGTAAAGATACGAAACTATTGAGTTTCTAATCTCAATATCGTTAAAGTTTTTTAAAATTTTAATTGTTCCAATTATCGCATCTAATATATCATTGATATTTACATATCTTAACTCTAAATGAACGCCAATATGTTTTCCCATAATTTGTGAATATTCTAAATCAGTTCCAAGAAAATCTTTAGTGACAACTGTTATGGCTTTCAAACCTTGTTCTTTTTTTATTTGTCCCAATATACTACTATCAAGTCCACCAGAGAATGCAATCCAATCTGCATCACACTGTGAGGTGATCTCCTCTAAAAGTACCCTAACATTTTTTTCTGATATATTCATACATTATCAAAAATTCTATACGAATTATGAGTAAATAGTTATAGCTAATTTTAATCGGATTTTTATATTATTGATAACGTGTTTTATTATGCTGTTACCAGCTGAAATAGAATCAAAATCATTAATTCCTGCATTACGCGCAATATTAGCTAAGGATCTTGCAAATAAGCATCATATTCGTGAAGATGAAATATCAAAAATGTTAGGCGTAACTCAAGCCGCAATTAGTAATTATATTCGTGGTACACGCGGTGATCCAAAACTGATTGAAAAACTTCTAGAAGATAAACAAGTTGCTATCATGCTTGATGATATTAGTGATAGTTTATCATCAGATAAAGCATATACACCTTCTAGCCTGTCAAAATTTATTGGTCTGTGTAATTACATAAAATCAAGTTTACTGATCTGTGATATACATCATAATTTAGAAACTAATATTGATGATGAGATTTGTAAAGAGTGTGAAAATATGCTTTTGAAAGGTCCAGGAAGCGTCTTTTAATTAATTTTTTTAATAATAATCTCTATTGTTGAAATCATATAACCATTATCCATAATATCACTATCAACAATAATTTTTGCTATTTTTGATTTTCCTTTTAACATATTTTCTGTAAGTATGTTAGCTACAGCAACTGTATTTGGACAAGTTTCTCCTCTTCCTTTGATTCTAATTTCATCAGTATTCGCTAACATTGTTAATACTTCTAATGCACTTTCCATAACAGGTTCATCATTTACTAAAAATAACGTTTCATTGAGTTTGTTTGTTGATTCTTGTGTTTTGATATGTTCCGTCATTAGCACTTAAAAGAATTTTTTGGTTCTTTTAAATTTTATAGATGATTCGTCTATTCGAATTGCTCTAAGGCAATATTCTGAAAATCCCCATTAGGAAGTGTTCTTTTAATTATAATCGGTATCACTCTCTTGTTTAATTCTTCCATCGCAATTTCAAGTGAAGTTGTTGCATTTTTTGGAATTTCAATGAAGCTCGGCGCACCAAATGATAGTTGTAGTGCACGAGCTCCCATTATACGTGCTTTTTCAAACCTAGTTAACGTTGGTGGCCCAGTACTAACTGGACCTTTTTTACTGATAATTTCTATTGGTTCATGTACAGGATCACGTTCTATTACCTCCCGATTTTGAATCACCTCACATTCTTTATCAATTATCGCCTGATTTTTTTCTGATATCTTACCATCTAAAGTTAATTCATCTTCACGCAATTTTTTATAGGACTCAGTGATACTAGAATTAGCATCATCTGACTTTACCATAATAAAAACCATAAATGCGGTTATATATTCTACTAGTTAGATGATAGAAAATGCCTTCTAATTCTATTTCTATCATTGATCTTTTTTTAGAGATAAAAGGAAAAACAAGAATTGCATGCCAATTAAAACGACATCTTTCACCTAGAACTATCGGATTGATTACAAGATCAATTCCAATACATGATAATATACATCGAATGAACAAGTCAGTTGTATATATTAAAACAAACATAGATTCTGGCATGGAACGCAAAAAAACTGATTTTAAGAAAGGTGATATTGCATATTTTCCGTCTGGTGGATGTATATGTTTTTTTCTTAATGATGTGTTAGATGGACAACCGATGACACCAATTGGTAGATTACTTTCTGGTATTGAAAATCTAAAAGATATGAAAACTGGAGATGTTTTGACACTTTATTCTGAAACCGTTTGATAAACATGGTGGCCGCTAAAACCGCCAATTCTTCTTACAATTCCATTTTCAAGTGATTTTTGCAGGAATGAATTTGCAGTAGAAATTTTAACTGATGTATTTCTTGCTAAATCATGCGCAGTAATTACATTAGCACTTTTGATATATTTTAAAGCCTGAGATTCGTTAATTAAAACAGAAATCTCAACCTTCGAGTCTTCACCTTTAGATTTTTTTCCTTTTTTTGCTTCTGCATCTTTCTTTTGTTGCGCTTTATCCTTTTGTGCAGGTGATTTGTTTTTTGATCCACCCATTTAATTTAAAAATTATAATTCCTCTTTATAAACGAACAATTGTAAAATGATTCGTTTATTAATTATTTAATTATAAAAATTATTATGGGAATTATTGCAAAGGGTGGAAAATGTAATGTGTCAGGATGTGATGATGTTGGAGTACGCTCCATTAGTACTACCAAAGTTGAGGATGCTGGATTACATGTTTCATCCAGTGGAAAAAAATCAGTTCTTTGTAAGACACATTACAAAGAATGGAAAAAAGAAACAAAGGATGATAGATCACTAGAACGTGCAAGATATGATAAATTTTAAGAAAACCTAATACATGGAGAAAATATGTATTAGTTATGCCAGCTAGAAAAAAGGGTAAGCATGTGAGATGGGCTGATCAAAAAGCAACACGTAGAAAAGGGAAACAGAAAAAACGCGGATAATTAATCCAAATTAATATTGCTTTCTTTTAATAATTTTGCAAATTTATCCGGAATCTTAATTGCATCTAATTGTAAAGTACTAAAATACTTATCAAGTTTTTTATAGATTCTTTTATGTTTTCTTGGTTTTTGATTACTTATAGCATATAAGGCAAGAATTGGGAAAGCGATTGTTGCATCTGCATAAATTGTTATTAAATCATTATGTGAATCTTGAACTTTGCCCCAGCTTTTACCTTCCTGCAAAGTTGCACCAGAAAGACCACCTGTATCTGGTCGTGCATCAGTAATCTGAATAATGTAATCTTGACCACCATGGTCCTTTCTTAATATTTGATCAAGCAATGGACCAGTTTGTTGTGCTGTATTTTTTGGAACTCCACCACCTAATTCAAGAATTCCAGATTTTTTTGAATTGTAAACTATAGCAGCTTGCTCTAAAATTTCACGGACAAAATCTAAGTTAAATTGCTTATTTTTTAATCTTTGAATGGCTAGATTTAGCGCAAGCGAAGAATCTTTTATTGTTGAAACATACACTGGTACATCATATTCGTATGCAGATGTTACAAAACTTTTTTCAGGAAATTTAGCTTTTTCCTTGCTGATTTTTCCTAGCATATTACAAAATTCAGCAGTTGTAAATGGTTCATTAACAAATTTTTCTTTAAACATTTTTTGAATTACTTGATCTTGTATTTCTAATGTTTCATAATATTTTACAAAGATATCTCTAATACGTACGATTTCCTTTTCATAGAGTATATTATCATCTACATCAAAATGACCTTGTTTTATGGGAAGTCCCCATGCAAAATGATCTTCATGATAAACATTAGCACCAGTGGTTATAATCCAGTCAATGAACCCTTTTTCAATAAGTGTTTTAACTATTCCACCAAAACCAACAGGCGTCATTGCTCCAGCCATAGTTAGGCAAATTGTTGTGTCGTTTTCTATCATTTTTGCAAAAAGTTTTGACGCTTCACCCAGTTGTCTTCCATTAAAACCAGTTGAAGCATAAACGTCCACCAGATCCTCAATTGTCATATTTGAATTTAGTTGAATATGTGGAATATCTCTACCATCAAAGTTATGATGATCCATAAAATCAATTTAAAGTACATGAATAAACTTGTTTTGTGACGTCAAACAGGTTCTATCATCGTAAACTGGCTAAAGAAGATGAAAAGCCGCTTTGTTCATTATGTAATCAAAATTCACTTTATTATTGTACTATGAATGATGAATATTATTGTGCCAATCATATTTTAGGACATGATGAAAACGAATAGTTAAACAATTTTTTAAAAGACAAAGATGATAGTATCATATGGAAAAATCTGATCATGATTTAAGAATTGAAAAAATTGCAGAAATGCTTACTTCTGATAATATATCAATTGACGAACAGAATCAAAATAAATTAAAAAAATATCATAATTTTGCTAAAAAGAATTATGGTCTTGCTGATGATGATGCTGCAGAGCTGGTTAATGAGGCATTTTTGTACTTAAATCTAAAAAAAGGTGTTGATATCGATCCGTTAACAAAGGGTGATCAATTTGGTGCAGGTTTTAGTTAGTAATATAGGCATTCACCAATTGATAACACTTAATTCAATAATTGAATCTGTGTGAGATTATGCGTATTTTACAGCTTCATTGTGATAGTATAGAATACACACCAACAAAGAAAGAAATAAAGTCAGCGGAAGAAATAGAACCAAAAAAAATTCGGATAGACGAAGTTGTAGTATGTTTTACTGCAGTTGAGAAGGATGATGATTCAGATGTAGCAAAAAATGCAATTGTTGAAATTCAAGAATCAATGAAAAAAGTTGGATGTGATAAATTACTGTTATATCCATATGCACATTTGAGTTCCATACTTGCATCACCTGGTACTGGTCTTAAGATTTTAAAAGAAATGGAGGAATTATGTACTGGAATTAATGTTATGCGTGCACCATTTGGTTGGACAAAGGCATTTAGTATACAAGTTAAAGGACATCCACTTGCAGAAAGTTCTAAAGTTTTTTCTAAAGATTCATCCAATGATCTATCTAAAGAAAAAACATCTACAGCATTAGAATCAGAATCCAAAATCAAATCATATTGGTATATAATGACACCTGATGGTAAAATGGAAGAAATTGAAAAATTCAATTTCTCTAATCATAAACAATTAGAAATGCTTGCAAAGTATGAATCGGCAAAAAAAAGGCATGTTGATGAGCCGCCACCACATGTAAACCTGATGAAAAAACTTGCAATTGCTGATTATGAACCAGCGTCTGATTCAGGAAATATGAGGTTTTATCCTAATGGTAGGCTAATTAAATCTCAGATTGAGCAGTATGTTACAGATAAAATTCGTGATTATGGTGGTGTTGAAGTTGAAACACCAATCATGTATGATTCACATCATCCAAGTATGGAAAGTTACTTTAACAGATTCCCTGCAAGACAATATAGTATAGACTCGGAGGGTAAACATCTTTTCTTAAGATTCGCAGCATGTTTTGGACAATTTTTAATGGCAAGCGATTTTCAATTATCCTACAAGAATTTACCATACAAACTTTATGAACTTACACGCTATAGTTTTAGAAGAGAACAATCCGGTGAGCTTGTTGGCTTGAGAAGACTAAGGGCATTTACTATGCCTGATTGTCACGCATTTTGTAAGGATGTGCCACAAGCCATAGATGAATTTAAAAAACGGTTTGATCTTTCTCGTGAAGTTTTATCAGGATTGGGAATTGAAAATAATGATTATGAGGTTGGTATTAGATTTACTGAAGATTTTTACAATAAAAACAAAGGATTAATCAGCGAGATGGTTTCAAAAGTTGGGAAACCTGTTTTAGTTGAAATGTGGAAAGAGAAATTCTTTTACTTTGTACTAAAATGGGAATTCAATTTTGTTGATAATTTGGGTAAGGCTAGTGCATTATCAACTGACCAAATCGATGTTGAAAATGCTCAACGTTATAACATTACATTTACCAACGAAAAAAATGAACAACAAAATCCAATAATTTTACACAATTCACCGTCTGGTGCAGTAGAGCGAGTGATTTATGCACTATTAGAAAAATTTGCTAAGCAAGCAAAAGAAGGTAAAAGACCACAATTCCCACTTTGGATGGCACCCACACAAGTGAGATTAATTCCCATCAAGGATAATTTTCTAGAATTTACTAGTAAACTTGCTAACAAATTAACTAAACAAAATGTACGAGTTGATATTGATGATAGAAATGATACAATTAACAAAAGAATTAGAGATGCAGAAAAGGAATGGATTAGTTATGTTTTGGTTATTGGAGAAAAAGAAGTGAATTCTCCTATCTTGAATGTTCGTGATAGGACAACTGGCGATGTACGCCAACTTTCTATTGATGATTTTGTAAAGGAGATTAAGGATGCAACAAACGGCAAACCAATTTCAAAATTAAATTCTGCAGTATTGTTATCACAAAGACCACAGATAATGGTGTAACAAAATGAGTTTTCAGGATCTTCATATGACAAATTCGCCATTGATTATTAATCCTAATGATGATTCTGAATCAATAGCTATTATTTTTGGTGTGCCATTTGATTCAACACATTCTTACAAACCAGGTTGTCGTTTTGGACCTGATGCAATACGTGATGCGTTTAATAATATTGAAATTTTTCAGCCAGATTTTGGCGTTGACCTTGAAACAGTAAATATCAGTGATCTTGGTAATACTAGGCATACTGTTGTTGCAACAGAAATGATACAAATGGTTGAAAATATTACTTCCGAATTAAAAAAACAAAACAAGCAAATAATAATTTTAGGCGGTGAACATTTGGTTACTTTGGGAAGTTTTACATGCTTTCCGATGGATACAGGATATGTAGTATTTGATGCACATTATGATCTAAGGGATCAATATGCGGACATTAAACTTAGTCATGCCGCATATCTAAGAAGAATAGTTGAAAAACGTGGCCCTGAAAATATTGTTCATGTTGGAGCAAGAGCATTTGTAAAAGAAGAACTTGCATTTCTAAAAGAACATAATATTGCAACTGTGTCAGATAAAGAAATTCGTAATGGTAATGGGACTAAGTTACTTAAAGATATTACATCTACTTTTGATAGTCTTTATCTCAGCATAGACTTAGATGTGTTAGATCCCGCATTTGCACCAGGTGTTGGTAATCCTGAAGCTGTTGGGATTTCATCTAGAGAATTATACGATTTAGTTACAACATTACAAAACAAAAAGATAGTAGCTGCAGATATAGTAGAATTAAATCCAACTTATGATAATGGCTCCACTGCCTCTATGGCTGCAAAAATGATATCAACAATTATTGCAATGAATCTAAGCAGGTGAAATTAGTGTTAAATAATTTACGAGATTCATTGCAACCACATCTTGAAAAAATTGGTAAAGGTTTTGCATCAACTGGCATTTCCCCGAATGGTTGGTCATGTATAGGTTTGACCTTTGCGTTTGCATCTGCATTCATTTATGGTTGGAATATTGAATTTTCACTAATTATTGGTGGAATAGTTTTGCTTATTGCAGGATTTTTTGACATTGTAGATGGGCAAGTCGCTAGAGTTTCTCAAAAGGTCACCAGAACTGGCGGTTTTCTTGATTCAGTATTTGATAAGATAGCAGAGGTTACTATATTTCTTGGAATACTTATTGGTGGTTTTGCGGAACCATATTTAGTATTTTTAGCAATTACACTTTCATTACTTGTTAGCTATACACGATCAAGAGCAGAATCTTTGGGTGTAAAGTTACAGGGTATTGGAATTGGTGAGCGTGCTGAAAGACTACTTGTAATTGCTATTATTGGAATTATCGGCTTTATGGAATATGCAATAATCATTGTGATAATAATTGCAGGTATTACATTAATCCAAAGAATTATTGTTACTGTGAAAGCATTAAGTAAATAATTTTATCTAAGTTTGGTGCGTTCTCTTCTTTTTGCAGACGAACGAATTTTTAGAATCTTAAAGTGAATTGCACATGATATACAATACCATTTCAGAACAGTTGGAGATGAAATGTAAGTTCCTTGTGCTCTAAGTTCCTTTGCTAATTGATGTTCAACTAGGCTTAAACGTGATGTTACTTTCTTTGCTTTATCCTTTGGTACAGTTTGCCCACAATTTGTGCATTGAACAACACCAGAAGAACCTTTTCCACCTTTCTTTCTACCCCTGCTTGCACGTTTTAATGGCATGTATTTTGAGTATTCATCCCATTTATAATCTTGAGTATATTGAAACATTAACTAGATGAAATTAGATATTTTTTCGCATTGTGCAATCGATACTATTTGTATAAACGATACAAATTATGTGGTTCCTGGTGGCGCCGCATGTTATTGTAGCCTTATAGCTAAAACCCTAAAATTCGATGTTATGTTACACACAAAGTTTGGTTCAGATTTTCCACTTGTTGATTATTTATCAGAGAAAAAAATTTTAATTGAAAATGCATTATCTGAAAAACCCACTACAAAATTCATTCTAAAAATTTTATCTTCAGACAGAACTTTATTTTTGGAAAATAAATGTGATAATATTGATTACACTCAGTTAAATTCTGATAGTGTTTTAATTAGTCCATTATTTGATGAAATGCCAATGTATATTTTTGAAAAAATAAAGAAAGATGCAAGTTTTGTTTTTTTAGATCCTCAGGGATTTTTGAGACGAAAGGATTTAGAGAATAAAATTTATCTAGAAAAAACAGACTTGAACCTATCAGGTATATCAGCCATAAAAACTAGTCCTGATGAGCTAGCTTGCTTGACAAATCAACATGAAGATGCTGGTATGAAAGAACTACAAAAAAAAGGAATACAAAATGTAATTTTAACTAATAAACAAAACATATCATTATTATCAAATGACAAAATTTACAGCATAAAACTTCCTAATCTTGAACTTTTTGATACAACTGGTATAGGTGATATATTTTCTGCTACATTTTGTTGTACGATGATAAAGGAAAATGATATTCTTTGGGCACTTAGTTTTGCTGGCGGTGCAGCGCAATCTGCATTGGAAAGCAAGCAAATTGGGCTAGAAAAAATCCCATCTAAAGGTGCAATAGAATCTAATGCATATTATTTTTATAATACAATCAAGTTCAGGCAGATTTAATTTTTATTATATTTCACAAGCTTAACCTTTAAGCTAACATATTACATCATTATAACACTCAATTATTTTTACATATTGAATGATTTTTGCAGTTTAAATTTGCCCCATGCTGACTAGGAAAATCCCAAAAATACTGTGAAGTTTGACTTTCTCATAATTCTTGGTTTTCTATACCAATCAATAAAATTGATCATTTTTCTTGTAAAACGCTTGATACTTAATACAAACGTTTTAGTCAAACTTCAATACTAAAAGATTATGCGTGTTGGCATAGCAAGGATGCAGACTACTGAACTTACTGCAAAGTCAATAAAAGAAACACTTTCTGATGCCGGCATTGAGTCATTTTATTTAAAAAATAATTCACAGGTAACTATGGCTGATTTAATTATTGTACTTGGAGGTGATCGCGGTGTTCGCAATTATTTTCATCGTTCATTAGATGTAGATACACCTGTTCTCGGAATCAGTGAATCAGAATCTAGTGGTTTTTTATCACAAATTGAGTTAAGAGATTTATCATCTTATCTTAGTCGTATAAAGAAACAGGATTATGTTATTGAAAATTCCCCAAGAATCGGTGTAAAAATTGATGGTAAAAAAGCTTATCCTGTTCTTAACGATGTTGCTATTTTTTCATCAAAAAGTGCTACATTAATGGAACATGTTTTACGTGTTAATGGTGAAGAAATATGGCATGATAATAGTGACGGTGTTATTATTTCGACACCAATTGGCTCTTCAGCATATTCCATGTCTGCTGGCGGACCAGTTATTTTTCAAGGAGCAAATGTATTTGGAATCATATCAGTTAATTCATTAGATACTACTAGAAGACCACTTATTGTTTCTGATAAGAGTATTATAGAAATTGATGAAATTTCATCACATTTGCACTGTGATGTGGTTTTGGATGGAATAGATAGATTCAAAATTACTGATAAAATTGAAGTGACAAGGTTTACACCTCCTGCAAGAATAGTACGTATGAATGCTGATTCTACAGTTGTTTCTGCACTTACAAAAAAAGTAAAACTTGCTGAAGAATTACTTGCTATGCCACCAAGTTCAAAACTATTGTTAAAAATATTGGAATATGAAGGTTCGATGACACAAAAAGAATTAGCATCTAAAACAATGTTACCTAGTCGAACAGTAAGACTTGCTCTAAAACATTTAATGGAGAATGGCCATATAAGAAGGAAAATCTCAATGCGAGATGCAAGACAAAAAATATACGAAATTGGTAATTAATACAAAAAATATAGATTTCTATGAAAGCTATGATATTATCTGGTGGACGCGGGAAAAGATTACGTCCACTTACAGATATTATTCCAAAACCACTGATTAGAATCAATAATAAACCGTTAATTGAATGGAAGATCAATTATCTAAAAAAATTTGGAATAAAAGATATTATCATTTGTAGTGGTTATAAGGGGAAAAAGATTGAAAATTATCTTAGTAAAAAAAATAACTTTGGATGCAATATAGAATACTCGGTTGAAACAACTCCGCTTGGTACTGGAGGTGCAATTAAAAAAGCAATTAAAAATATAACAGATCGTTCATTTATTGTATTAAACGGCGATATAATTACAAATATCAATTTGAAAAAAATTATGGTAAAGTCAAATAGTATAGCCGCAATTGAATTAAGAACAAATTATGGAACGATGAAAATTAAAAATAATAAAATTATACAGTTCAATGAAAAAACTGACGTCAAAAATACTTGGATGAATGGGGGAATTTATCACCTTAGTACGGATATCGCTAAAATCTTACCAATTAAGGGTAGCATAGAAGGTATAGTTTTCCCAAAACTTGCAAAAAAAAATTCATTAAATACGGTAAAATTTAAGAATGTTTTATGGCGTTCTATAGATTCCCATAAGGATGTTGAAACATGTACAAAAGAAATGATTCAAAAAAAATATATGAAATTTATTTCAAAAAGATGAATCAAAATGCGTTTGTCATATAGCTTAGGTTCATTATTAACGGTTGAACAGGTTTTAGCATGTTCAAAAAAATTAAACGGATTTAAACCTGATACCGTATGGATTCCCGAAACATGGGGAATGGAGAATTTTTCAATGCTTAGTTTGGCTAGTAAAGAGAATAACTTTTCAAAAATCGGTTCATCTATAATTAACATCTATTCACGAAGCCCTAGCTTGATCGCGATGGGAGCCGCAACTGTTGATACAATTTCAAACAAACGTTTGGTTTTGGGACTAGGAACAAGTAGCCAACCACTTGTTGAAGATTTTCATGGTGATAAATTTGAAAAACCGCTGAAACGAATGAAAGAATACGTAGAAATTATACGATCAATTCTTAGCGGCAAAACAATAAATTATTCAGGGGAAATTTTTTCATTGAAAAATTTTTCGTTACTTATAAAACCACCAAGAAATACAATTCCAATTTATCTTGCAGCAGTTAACCAAAAAATGGTAGAACTTACATGGGAAATTGCTGATGGAGTTATTTTTTATCTCAGACCAAAAAGTGAGATTAAATCAACACTTGCAAGAATGCA
>Ga0315318_10000415_pt1 | contig 17110 bp, 25 predicted proteins | sample M1200m3416metaG_FD_203703 | JGI IMG/M metagenome (GOLD analysis project Ga0315318, IMG submission 203703) | Ammonia-oxidizing marine archaeal communities from Monterey Bay, California, United States - M1 200m 3416 | ecosystem: Environmental > Aquatic > Marine > Coastal | place: USA: California... | reverse complement strand
GTGGGGTTGGATGGTCATCTCATGTATTATCAATTGCTCAATTAGAACATCAAAGAGAACAGGCAGTAATAGACGACGCAAAAGCAGAGGAAAAAGCTGCTGAACGTGAGGCAAAAAACACAACTCTAGCAAAGTTTGTAACAAATGTAGAGAGTCGTATCTTTGCAAACCTATCGAAACAAATGGTTGACAATATGTTCGGCACGAACTGTACTGAAGATACTGAGACTGATGAAACAGAATGTCCTTTAAGTGGTTCAGCAACTTTGCCTGATGGTTCAACAGTCTATTGGGAAAAGGATGAAGATGCAGTAGATGAAGCAGGTGCTCCAGCACCAACAATTACATTAACTGTTACTGATGCTGCAGGAACTGTAACACAATTGATTGTACCAGTTGGGGATTTCAAATTCTAATGGAAGCATTACCAATAATTATATTATCATGTTTGCTTGGTGGGTGTGCAACAGCAACCATAACAGCACCTGAACCTGAAATGCCTTTTGTTCAAGGAACACCAACAAAAGAATTGTTACAAGAGATGCCTGATTTGATAAACACTCCAACAGATGGAGAGGGCAATCCAGTAAAGATTACTGTTGCGGTTTATAAGTTTCCTGATGTTACAGGACAGAGAAAAGAAACTGGATTATCAACAGCAGTATCACAAGGTGCTGATGTTTGGGTTATACAATCTCTCATGGCAGTTAATAATGGAGGTTGGTTTACTGTTGTCGAGAGAGCAAGTTTAGATAACGTTGTTAAAGAACGACAACTAATTAGAAACACAAGAGAACTATATGACGGTGAAAAAGGTGTAGATTCACTACAACCTATGTTATTTGCTGGTCTGTTACTAGAAGGTGGTGTTGTTGGTTATGATACTAACATAACAAGTGGTGGTGCTGGTGCGAGATATTTCGGTTTAGGATTACATGACGAATACAGAACAGACCAAGTAACAGTTTCATTAAGACTCATTGCAGTACAGACAGGTGAGATTCTATTGACTGTATCATCAACGAAAACAATTGCAAGTATCAGCAACGGTGCCGATATATTTAAGTTCTTAGATTTGGGCACACGAGCATTAGAGATAGAAGCTGGCAATGCAGCAAATGAACCAGTTAATTATGCAATTCGCACTGCTATTGAATACGCAATATTACAAATGCTTTATGAAGGTAAGGAGATAGGATTATGGGAATGGGGTGAAATAAAACTTGCTGTTGCCGACGTTGATAAGATAAATAGTAATGTGGATTCTGTTCCAATAGAAGAAGTATTAGTTAATGATTTAATACAACTCGATGACTGGGTGCCACATCCAAATACGGAGAAAATAAACCAATAAAGGAGAGTAACATTTTGAGATTTTTAACTTTCTTTATTATGATTCTCGTTAGTATGTCAACAATGGCAACGAACAAGATATATGTGACACAAGCAGGTGCATCATTAGTTTTTAATGTCTTACAAGACGGCGACGGAAACAAGGTAGGCAATAGTACAACTGCATCAACAGCATCGGGATCAGCAACGAACTTTAATATAGACCAAGTAGGTGCTAGCAACTTACTCACCTTTGATATTCATGGCGATAGTTTCACTGGTACTTTTGCCACAACTGGTAACAGCAACGATATTGACTTTAATTGTGACAGTGGCGATTCTACTTCAGGGTGTGATAGCATAACAGCATCCATCACCTTTACAGGTAATTCACAAAACATTGATATTGATTTAGCAAACACTTCCTCTAAATCGGCAGATGGTTCAGCCGTAACTATCCTGGGTCAGAGTGGTACAGATAGTACTGTTGTTGCAGCCACAATTGATGGTACAAGTGCAATACTGACATTAACTATTGATGGTGATACAAATAACTATCTAATTAACATTGACGACAATGGAGATGTTAATGGTCATACTTTAATTATGACACAAACAGGTATTACTGCTGATGTTGATGTAGTCCAATCGGGTTCTTATGACAACATAGCAACCGTAACAACAACTGGTGACTCTCAGAATTTAGATATTAATCAAACTGCTGGTGGCACTATAACTCTGGTAACAACTGGAAGTACATCTTCTGCAGTGAAGACGGTTAATATAAATCAAACAGGCCACGCAGTATTCACAACCGCAGGTGATGGATTAAATGGTGCTGGTGGTTCTTTTGATATAGACCAAACATCAACAGGCACTATATCACTAGACCAAAATGGTGCTAGTGCAAATGTCAGTATTGAACAAACAAGCACTGGTACTGTAACAATGGACATAGACGGTTCTAGTGGCACATATGACATAGACCAAGACAATGCAAGTACGTTAACACTAACACAAGATGGTGCCAGTGCAAACATGGTTATCTTGCAAGAAGGTGGAGCAGGTGATGTAATAACCCTGACAACTAATGGTGCTTCTGCAGATGTTGATATTATTCAAACGAATTAATCTTGTTATTATATTATGGTGTTTAGCATTTTCATCATACGCTAATATCATCGGTGACGTTATTCTGCATACAGGTAATGCTGTTATTGAACAAGATGGAGTTGATGTTGACTCTGAAGAAGGTTTAGACGTATTCTCATATAATACTGTTAAGACTGGCAAAGGTAAAGTTGCCATTGGGTTCATTGATGATACAAGAGTTGATGTAACTGAACATTCTAAATTAGTTATTGACGAATTTGTTTATGACCCAAATACAAAGACAGGTTCGTTATCGTTAAAAGCTGCACTTGGTACAATACGATATGCCTCTGGTCAAATTGCAAAGACCAATCCTACAAACGTCCAGATAAAAACACCGACCGCAACGATTGGTGTTCGGGGAACCGACTTCACAATGACGGTAGATGAGATTGGTAGTTCTACTATTATTCTATTGCCCTCATGCGATACAAATGGTTTTTGTTTCGTTGGCGAAATAAGTGTTGAGTCTGATGCTGGTCAAATTATTATGAATCAGGCATTTCAGGCGACAACTGTTGAAACGATTTCAAGTCAACCATTGAAACCTGTTCTTTTAAGTTTAGAAGAAAACTTCATTACCAATCTATTGATTATATCTCAACCTCGAGAAATCGAAGAAGCAGAGCAAGAAGCTGAATATGAAAGGACTGCAACAGCACTTGATGTTGATTTGCTTGCCTTTGATGAACTTGATAAATCAATGGAAGATTATATTAAAGAACAAGAGGGTGAGGATGATGTAGGTCAGCTTGACAGAGATTTTCTAGCACAGAACTTTCTAGGCAATATTTTAGACCAATTGAACATACAGTTGGCACTGAAGTTGGGTGACAAACTTGAAAAAAAGAAAAAGTCAAAAGGTGATATAACATTAGGAACGGATAAAGAAACAGGAATTACGATACTTGATGAAGACCCAGAATGGTATTGGCACAGAGAAGCAGCAAGTGGAAGTGTAGTAGAATTAAGACTCGAACAAGAAAATAGTTATATAATGAATGTACAAATGGGAGATTTTGAATTACTAGATTTTGAATTGGGAGGAACAGAGAGTGAAATCAATATTATTCAAAGTCAGTAGTTTTATAATATGCTTTATATTACTTTCATTGTCATCAACAGTGGTTGCTGAAGATGTCTTGATTATACATCAAGGTTATGAAAACTCACATCTTAAGTGGAAAAATAGATTAGAAGATGCTGGACATACTGTAACATCTGTTAATACTAATTCAAATGGTTCTAACTTTCCATCTAGTACAACCTCTTATGAACAAATATTTGATTTAAGACACGGTCAAGGCGGAACACATCTTTTAACATCAGCAATGGAGACTGCTTACAAAGCATTACTTGCAAGGGGTGGTACACTATATCTACAAACGGAAAATCCTGGTTGTTGTGGTGTTAGAAACCAAAATATAGCAACATTTATTAAAGATGAGATAGGTGGTGGTAATGTTACAATTAGCAATAGTTACTCTAGCTCTAGTGTAACCCAACATCAGGGTGATTGGTTAGATGGTTTTGATAGCACTGTTACATTTAGCGCTGGTGGTATAATAAGTTCAACTGGTGATGGTACATGGTTTGCAAAGGATAGTAGTGGAAATATTGTTGGTGCAGTATGGTATGGTTCTGATGGTGAATTGGGTAGTGCATATTCGGGTAAAGTTATTGTGATTACAGATATAAACTATAACTCACATAGCCAATATTATACCAACAACAATAAAAACTGGATGAACGCTATGCGTACTATGTTAGCAAGTACATATAACAGTACACCAGCATCGGAAATAACTTCTACCCAACAAACAAAAGTTAACACCACACGTGCTACATCTCAAAGTGGTAATAAAATTTATATCACTCAAAGTGGCACTGGTATTGATTTAGATATAACACAAGATGGTGATGATAATTTGGTTATAGGACCAGATTTATCTGCTGCTGGTGTCATCACAGGGGATAATATTGAGTTGACTATAACACAAACTAATGATAACAATATTATAGGAATAGATATTGATGGCAATTCAAATGATGTTGATATTACTCAAAACTTAAATCAAAGTGCACTAATCGATATAACAGGTGCTTCAAATACTCTTAATTTAAACCAAACACATCTATCAAATCAAGGTGAGCATTATGCTGACATTACAATTATTGGTGATAGCAATGTCATGGATATTGACCAAACAGAAACAGGAGATAAGGTATTATTTTTAGATGTTGATGGTAGTAATAATGTTACTGTAGACCAAAAGGGCACAGGCGATATGTTTTTAGATATTACTTTAACAGATAGTCACACATTAGATATAACCCAAGACGGTTCAGGTGACCATGATGGTACTTTAATTTTAAGTGGTAATCCTACCACAATAACCTTGACACAAGATAGCAGTACAGACCAAAATTATTACTTATCACAAGTTTGTGCTACTACTACTTGTTCTGCAACAGTAACACAGAATTAACTAAATACTCTTATGGGGAAATTAATTTTGAAGGAGTTCGTACAATGAAGTTGTTAAAAGAATACTTTCCGCTCATCGTGAGCGTAATAGTCATCACAGTAATAGGTTTCTTTGCAATGCCAGTTATGGCACAACAAAATCCCATTCAGAAATGGCCTGCGTATTATGATTGTGGTCCAACGGATCTAGTTATAAAGTTAATAGAAGCGAGTGAAGAAGTGCCGACGGTCGAAAGTGTTGGCGTTCTCCAAATCCCAGGAGACACACCACAAGCAGCACCAAAGATGTATCAGGCAGCAGTCATTCAATATTATAATGCTAAGACAGGAACATATACCATCATAGCAGACTTTCAAAATGGATATTCGTGTATATTGCTTTTCGGTCACGGACTTAAAGCAGCAACACCTGGAGTTAAAATAGATATTCAAAAAGAAGAATGGAAAGAGAAGTTTGATGAAATGGAAAAGATAAAACCAAAAAAAATTAAAACAATTACTGACAATAGATTTGAGTTAACGTGAAGAAAATATTATCACATTGGTCTATTGCATTTGCTACTCTTATAGCATTAACCTATATTGGTCTTCAAGATCCATGGGTCAAAGAAATACTACGACTTAAATCATTTGACTATGTATTACAAAACGAAGTTAAGACTCCGTCCGATGCGGTAACAATAGTTACTATTGATGAAGAAGCAATTGAAAAGCATGGTCAATGGCCTTGGAAACGAGATGTACTTGCGCAACTTATCTTTGATTTAAGAAATGCTCAAACAGGCATTATCGTTATGCCATTATTGTTTAGTGAAGAAGATAGAATGGGTGGTGATGATGTATTTTGTGAGGCATTAGGTTATGGCACGGTCATTGCACAGGTTGGTACGGCACAGAAGAATACAAGTAACGCAGTGCCACGAGGTGTTGCGAAGATAGGCAATCCATTACCACATTTATTTGAATGGGATGGAATGGTCGGACCATTACCTAAACTTGCAGAATGTACAGCAGGTGTTGGTGTTATCAATACAGCACCAGAGATTGATGGTGTTGTAAGACGAGTGCCATTACTCATGAAGATAGGTGAAGATGTCTATCCAAATATGGCAATTGAAACAATACGAGTTGCGGTTGGCGACCCATCATATCAAGTCAAGGCAGATGATGCTGGTATAATTGCAATGAGAGTTCCTGCCTATGCGACAATTAATACAGACACTAAAGGTAGAGTTTGGGTAAGATGGAATAAAGAATTTAAAACGGTAAGTGCAGCATCGACAGACTTTAGTGAACTTGCTGGAACTACTGTAATCATTGCCATGACGGCAGAGGGATTAGGTGGTATTGTTGCTACACCAATTGGTGAACAATATGACTACGTTATATCTGCTCAAACATTACAAACAATCCTAGACGGTGAAACAATAAAACGATATGACAGTCTAGTCGAATTACTTGCTGGACTTCTATTGGGTATTTCAATTATACTCATAACAAGATTCTTACCATATTGGTTTATTGGTCTATCACTTTTAGGAACATTTGGTGGAGGTATATATTACTTCCAATATATGTTTGAAACTCAATTAGTATTAGTAGATATTACATGGGCATTATTAACATTCTTTATTGTAGGATTTCATTCTACGTTCAATAGATTTATATTAGAATTTAAACTCAAACAACAAATTAAAAAACAGTTTGAACATTACTTGGATCCTCGTCAAGTCAAAGCACTTCAAAAGAATCCAGATTTGCTCAAGTTGGGTGGTGAAAGGAAAGAGATGTCATATCTGTTTATGGACATTATTGGGTTCACCCCCATTAGTGAATACTATAAAAACAAAAATGACCCAGAAGGTTTGGTCGTATTAGTAAATGAGTTCCTTGATGATATGACAAATATCATATTAAATAACGGTGGCATGGTAGATAAGTTTATGGGTGACTGTATCATGGCAGTATTTAATGCCCCATTAGATATGCCTAATCATGCGGAGATGGCAGTTAAGAGTGCTATTGAAATTGAGGCAAAGACGAGAGAACTTAAAGAATTGTATAAGGAAAGAGGACTTCCTGATATCAATGTTGGAACTGGTGTGAATACTGGAGATGCTATTATAGGTAACATGGGATCTTCCACAAGATTTGATTTTTCCGTGATAGGTGATGCCGTTAATCTTGCTGCACGACTAGAAGCAACTGCAGGTCGAGGAGAATTTAAAGAGTCACCAACAATTTATTCCTCTATGACAAGAGAACAACTCCCACCTGATATGTTTCATAACTCTGAAAAGATTGGTGATATTAAAGTCAAAGGAAAAGAAGAACTTATAACCATATACAAGATGGCATAATATGAAACATAAAGACCCATTAGGTTTTAGACAGCCATACCAAGGCATCATTAGAAACCTTATTAATAACATAGACATTTGTAATGAACGTTATTCTAGAAATAATGATGAGACGGGATTCCTGGTCGCTAGAGACCAGTATATAGAAGAACTAACAGCACTTAAAAAATGGATTAAAGAGAAAGAAGTAGAATTAGGATATTATAAAGACGACATTGCCAATTTTATAGAAATATAAATATTATTATGAAATATATAACAACAAGTGAATCACATTTTAGTCATTTTAGATTATGGCTAGCAAGTCAATGGGCCAGACATTGCAATGAAGTCTTAAGTGTAACGCATAAGGCAACCACGTACTCAATGGAAAATTGGATTAAACGAAACAAACATTTCTTAAGACGACAATATTCAAATATAATCAAGAACGATAGTAAAAACTGGAATGAGTAAATTCAGTGCGAAAGACTCAAAGGTCGGCGAAAGATATTTAAACCTAGTGTCCAAAGATCTACAAGAAGGGAATATAATTAAATTCCTTGACGGTAAATCTACAAAAATCAAACGAACCGATGACGTTGATGCTTTAATAAAAGCAATCAAAGCAGCAAAGCAACCACAAATTGATAAGTTGTTAAAAGACGGCAATAATTATAGAGCAATGTTCATTTCCGATAATGCCCAATCTGCTCATTCCTGGTCACAAATAGATAAAAGTAAATACAGTGGAGCAACAAGCAAGGGTGTTCCAGATGCGAAGTCTACAAGAATGCAGGAACTAGCATCGATGTATGCTATTGAACAAGGTCTTAATAAAAATGGATATTCTGACAAAGTAAAATTCCTTACGGATTGTAAGGTTCAACTGGCGAAAATATATCCAGATATGGATACCGAGTGGCAGGATGTATTCTTTGAGCAACAAAAAACTGTTGCCGATAAAGTTCCAAACAACCCCAATTTTGATTTTGTCCGTGAAGATGGTTTCATGGCAGACATAACACATCTTGTTAAAGATTTAGGTATTTCAAAGAAAGACTCCTGGAATCCAGCAGATATTTGGTTAGTATCAAATCCCCAAAAGCAAATGCAAGATTTAGAAAGTTCAGTTAACATTATAGAATTGAATTCTAAACTTCGTGGATTGTTTGATGATAATAAAGTTGTTGGAATAAGTCTAAAGAAAATGTCTGGCAAAGTGGCACGATGGGAATTGGTTAACGTATCATCAACAAATTTAAGTGCTATGTCCAGTTACTATCTGGGACCCACCAGGAGTTATTTTGATGGATCTAGTACAGGTTCTATAATTGCCATTACTGATGATAATAGAAATACAGTAGCAGAATTCCAATGTAGACAAAATAGTACTGGTATAAGTAATTTAAAGGTTGAAGGAAGGGATTTGAGTGCTAGCAAGGCAAGATTAGGAAAGGTTCCATTAGATCTGCTTGCATCAACTATGCAAACATATGGCAAAACGTTGAACAATAAGCACCAGAGATATCCTAAAACTTTAGACGACTTTATGGCAAAAGAAAAGACTTGGCAGAATTTATTTAATAAAGTAAATCCACACATTAAAACAAACATTAGAAATAATCAATTCGTGGAGTCTATGGCAATGTTCTATACAAGCAATATATCTGTAGCAGTTGCGAAGTTAATGCAATTAGATTTAATATCTAAAATTATATCACTACAAGGAAGTAAGAAAGATGAATTAATGACTGACTTATATTTCTTGGCACAAAAGAAGGGGAAAGGATTTGGACCATTTGGAAAACTATATTAATGAGTAAGAAAAAATCGAAGATGAAGAAACGACGCAAAGAACGAAAGTTGATGCGTTATGAATTGACACATAGAAGTGAGAAATTAAAAGATGAAAAGGAAGACCCAATCAAAAAAGAAGAAGGTGGTTCAGCAAAAAGAATCTTGGTGGTTTAATAAACCAGTATTCTTTGCTATTATTTTTGTTGCACTCGCAGCAGTGGTCACTGGAACTGGAACAATCTACAAACCAATTGCTGAAGGTTTTATTACTTCAGAAGAAGTTGTAGTAACAGAAGAGCCTCAAATAATAATTGAAGAAATCCATATGGATGCTGAAATGAATTTGTTAAGCGATCTTGAGGTAGAATTGTTGAGACGTGAATACGTTTTTGCCTGCGACAATGTAAATGATTTGTTCATCTGCGACCGCATGATGATTCCAAAAACAGGAAAAGATTAAAGTCAAATGGCTCGCAAGATTAAGACACTTGGAGACGACAAGACTATTATATCCATTACGGATATCATAGAACAAAAGGTTAGGAAAGAATCAGAGTTAAGGGCATTTGAAGCACAACTGAAAGACTTACTCAGTAAGAAGTTTTTCTTAGAGAAAGAGATACAGATACATGAATTTATTATTCAAGCTGTACGTGATGAGATAACACCTCAAGCATTCATTCAAGGTCTCATAAGAGCCGAATTGAAAGACGAATAGGTGGGAGATCCGAAAACTCCCGTGCAGGTGAGACATGAATAAAAACTAAATTGTCTCCAGAACGATTCATAAGTTTCAAATAATTTTAATAACGACGTTTACCCATTACATACATCTTGGTAGTTGTTATTTAATATTTCATCTCTATGTTGTTCTATCCCCGCAATCTCGGTTTTGAAGAAGTTCTAAACCCATTAAGAAGGACACTGTATCAATGTACTTGTTAATGGAGTTAGATAACTTCCTGTTTTCTTCGATTCTTTTTTCTTGTCTTTTTCGACACGAGATCTAAACATCGGCGTCCTTACGGCATGCAGAAGTTTATTTCTTATCACTGCTTTTTTCTTCATTACATTTCTCCAAAAATAAAAGATAGCAACTGCTGTTGAGCAGTTGCTTATCTTGGGATGTAACTACTCCGAATGTTCGGGAACTACTCCGAAATCGGGTTGTCCAAAGTTTCTGTGACAGGTGCTACTTCCTCTGCTACTTCATTTGGCGAAACGAGGTTCGTCATAAAGTCCGTTGGAAACATTCCACAACCTGCTAAAAACATAGCAATTACACCAATTAAAAAATACTTCTTCATTTCATTTCCTTCTCGTTTAAAATTAGATGACTGTATTTGCACACACCACAGTCAAGATGCTAAAAGGCAGGAGTAACCAAATTATTGGTAACATGAGCGCCCGTGCGGTAAAACATTATCTAGAACTGTCCCTACTATTTACTTGAAGTAGAAGTGAACAATTTGTAAATCACTGCGGCAGCAAGAATTCCAACAAGACCTTCTCCACCTAGTGTAGCAATAATTCCCGTGATTGTACCGATGATATCACCACCTAAGAAAGGCACACCACCTCCAAATATAATTTGAAGTACGATTGTTAGCGCAATTAACGCAACACCTGTTGATGTGGCTGACTTAATCCAACCATTTACTTTATCTAGCATTTATTTCTCCTATAACATTTAACAAATTAGTTTGACATCGTTGCGGATGCGGTAGTTTATTAGAGGGAATCTCATCCCATTTCTACCTCAGAAACGTCCTTTTTCAGTAACGTTAAATTTATTTATACCATTAATTTCAACTTTTCAATCAATTTTTTCATCTCAGTTGAATAAATATTTAACCCATATTTGTCGTAAATTCTAATCAACGACTCATAAAACCAGAACTGATGGTCACGTGGACTGTTAAACATCGACCACGCATCGTCACCTAATTCCATAATATCTTCATATGTACAACGAAGGTTGTGGAGTTTATCGGCTGCAGACACTACAACGGCATCGTATGGTGCTTCTTCTAGACGTTCTACATAACGTTCTTTTCGCACCTTCCAAGGTAGACTTTTGTCTGACTCACTAACAAAATCAACTAGAAGACCGACAGTAGTACCATATCTTCGCGATATATCCCTCAAGGTATACCCCTCACAGTCCTCAACAATATCATGTAAAACGGACGCCAGTTGCGCCTCAATTGAACCACCCTTCTCCCTACAAATCTCCATTACGGCAATGGGATGAGTGATATATGGGATGTTTTTACCACCCTTTCGGAACTGGCCAGAGTGTGCCTTCGTGGCATATTCTGTAGCATCCATAATCATCTCAGTCGTTCTCATCTAAAATCTTCCCCATATAACATATATTATACCCTATTTTGCTCCAAAAGTAAAGCGTTTTTTTGACTAATTTAACAAACTTTTTAGGTCATCTGCCAGAATAATACCTGCAAAAAGTTGTGGATTTTCACCTTTCTTTTCAATTAAAGTGGATGGTACACTGCGAACTCCATACTTTTGGGCGTGCAAATGTCCTTCTTCAGTGTCAATATCTAACGATTTCACATTCCAATCTTCTTCAAATTCACTCGTTGTAGATTCAAAAATCGGAGCATATACATGACAGGGTTGACACCATGTGGCAGTAAATCTCGTGATAGTGTTGAACTTCATTTTAATAACCTTCGGTTCAATCTTCTTCACCTTTAATTGATTAATGTCATTACTCATTCTTCCAAGTCCTCTGGTTTGATAGTCTGATGTCTAATCTTTCTATTCATAATCTTTTTTAAAAACTTTCCTGTTCCAGTTCTCCAATTGTGATGTCTGTGCCATTTTTTACTTGTCCAATCTCTCAACTTACCTTTAATATTTTTCATGTAATGTCCTTCCATTTTCCAATAGGGCATTTCGCCCATTTCAATGCAGGTTTGAGTTCTAACGAACACATACACAACCCACAATACTTTGTCCACTCCTTACCATTAATGGTCTTCATGTTCTCACACGAATTACAAATCTCTAAACGTTTTTCTTTTAACTTTTGTCTTTCTGAAATATCTTCAGATGTAATGACAACGTCCCATGAAGAACCTTCATCTTCACATTCTTGTGTTACCTTTTCGGTCATGGTTTACATTTCACTGTCGAGCATACAATGACCATCAGGCATTAAATGAAATCCTTTTGGACAGACAATCTGCGACTGTGTTGCATGTTCAACCAAACTGAATAGGTTGTACGTGAAGTACAACCCCAATAAAATTATAATTAACAAAATTATCTTTTTCATGTTCGCTCCTAAAAGTCACAGGCATGTGACATCACCCATGACTCCTTCATGCGTTCATTATATACTTTACGAACATGATCAGCAGTCCAAGTATGTGTAATCTTCTCAGGCAACTTAATAAAACGTTGGTCTGCATTACTCCATTCTTGTGTTGTATATGTGTACCATGGTCCAGTACCTTTAATTTTGTCTATAAGACCATCCGTACCTTTTTGGTAAATACAAAGATATCTACCTTTCTGCACGAAATCAACTAAATCGTCCCAACGTGCTTCTAACCTATTTTCTGTTAGCGTTGGAGGTATGTCATAGTCCACTTTAATGTCAATCCATTCCTTAGAATCTTTCAACGATGATGTTATTTCAATCCATTCAACATCTTCAAATAATGGAACATCTTTACCAATGAACCAATCTTTTGGATTGTCGTTAGCGACGTTACCTGCGATGATTGAACTACCCTTCGCAATGACATAACCTCTGTAGTTATATCCTTGTGGTATTCCTTTAATTTTTTTAGCTGTTGCCATTTTTATATTACTCCTTTTTTTATAATGTTAATAATCTTTCACGTGTCCAATGTGTAAAAACCCAAACACTGTCTAGACTACACGTAAGTCCGACATGGTAATCATCTAAGACAACGTCTAAGACAACTCCCTCATCCTGCAAGCGTTGAACTTCACTCAATCGAACGCCACTTTGTTGGAGTATTGAACGAACAGTTTCTCTTCTGTCTTCATCACCATCAAAACCTATATGAAAAGTATCTTGACGTTCATCTCCTTCAACCGTTTCAGACCATGTTGAGTCTGAACGTCCAACCAATCTATATATTAAATCTGTAACTACCATCTTAATATCTCCCTAAAAGAATGTGAATACCTAAATTTCCTAACATCACTAACAAAAACACAATTTCACTTTCCATTTTTAACTCCTTTTTATCAATTTATAGTACCTATTATACTCTATTTTTGGAGTTGTGGAGACATATTTTCGAAAGAAATTCTATATTAATGTATAGATATTCTATATTAAGTACATAAAACCAGCATTTTTTCAACAATTTCGTCCGTATCATCCGAATCATGATGGTTCATATCAGTCACATAACCCTTTTCATAACCAAATAACGTATTTTGTTCACCAAAATGTTTTGCAATGTTATTACATTTAGTCTTGACAGTCTGAATAAACTTTTCAGGTTGCTCACTGCCACGTTCTTTGTATCTACGTTCACGTTCTTCATCAGAAACTGTTAGTTGTATAATATGTAGTTCGCCAAGATCTCTTGCCTTTTCAAAGAATGCCTTGTTGTTTAACCTATCACCCTCACCAACAATAATTTCGTCAGGTTCTGTTGACAACCATTCAATTGCTTTTGGAGCAACTGCCATTGATAGTCGGTCAGTTCCACTAAACTTTTCACCATCCTCATACTTACCCAGAACTCTGATATTACCAGATACATGAGTTTCTAAAAGTTCTGCTGGTTTATCTTTTACCCATGGTGTGTGTCGTTCCATAAAGGATTTCATCACCGTTGATTTGCCAGTTCCTGGCATGCCAATCAAATAAATTAATTTCATCACATAAAACTCCCTAGTCCAAATTCTTTTTTCGTAAAGGTATTATTGTAATCTATAACACCACTGTCTAAAAATATCTCCATTTTACTTTTGTTGATTTCGTTTGTGAGATATTTATTTCTCACTGTTTCTCTTCGAGCATCCCACATTGGTTCCCAATCTATACCAGTCCAATTATCTGTTGTGACCTTTTTAATTTCTTCTGCTTGTCTATCAAGATAGTAACCAAGATATCTACCAGCACGAACTCTGAACAATTTCTTAAACGAACAAAGAGCAGTTTCCATTGCGAAGTAATCTGCCTTCTCTGCAGTTTTCGGGAATCGTTTTTTAACTTCTGCTAATAATCCTTTTGCCTCAATATTTAAAAAGTCTAATTGTTTTGAATTTAACTTCTCATTAACCCAATCGTCTTTACCTACTGCGAAACATAATCCGTTCCGATGAGATTTAGAACCAGAGTAATCATGTAACCAAAGACTATCTACTTCAACATTAATATCAGTACATTGATGAATAGTTTGTAAGTAGAACCAAGAAGTGTATCGTCCATATTTATGCCAACTGTTTGCGACTTTCCATAAGTTATAAAAATTCCTAATTGGGTCATCGGTTAAGTGTTCTTCAAATGCTTGTTTTTGAGTTCTATTCCCAACCCACTTTTTATATGATTCAAACTGGGCAGGAAGATGACCTTTGTTCCATTTAGTATCAGTCTGATAACGAAGTCTAGAATAATTTTCATTATTCCACTCATTCAACCTATCAATGCCGACCAATTCCATATCAGGAAACTCATTCCAGATAACATATGCAGTTGGCCAATAATACGTTATACCATATAACCAAATCAACCAAAGTTTCTGTTCGGTATTATATTCAAATCTGTCGAAGAAGTAATTGGTCATGAACAATGCGGAATCGCAATCTTCTATTTCCAACGACCACCCGAACCAATTAATAAATGCCTCTTGCCTATTTTCTTTCAATCTAAAATCCATATCGTGATAGTGACCGATTTAGTAGAAACCTCTGTCCCTTGCGATCTCGGAAGGTGATGCACCTTCTTCCAATTCTTGCAAGTATTTTTCTACAGTAACATTTTCTCGTATAAATCTCATGAATTTATTGGCACGAGAATTGTTGCTTTTAAATACAGCAATAACTTTCCGTTCACCATCCTCATTAATATAAACTATTTCATCACCAATTTTCTTTAGGTTCTTTTTAGTAAAAAATGTCATACTCATTTTGACTCTCCTTTTTTAATGGCGGTCTGTACGAGAATCGAACTCGTCCCTTCGCCGTGACAGGGCGATATACTAAACCGATATACTAACAGACCAATAATAACCTTCTTTTTTTCTCATTATACCCTATTATACCCTATTTTGTCAAGAAAGTAAAGCGATATTTTAATGATTTTCAAAGAAAATCAGATAATCCCTCTGGTTGGTCAACAAATATTTTGACGCAACCACCCTTTCCTTTCCTATTTACTGCTTTGTAGATAACATCATCATTCATATCATATACACCGTCCTTGAACTCTGGTCCATTAATTCTGAATATTGATAGTTGTGTTTTGCTTTTTTGTTCACCAAGAAAGGTGAAACCGATTCGTTCATAAAATCCAATTGACGGAACTTCGCTGGATACTCTATAATAAGATGCTCCATCGACAATTGCCTTTCGTAATGAGTCTTCACATAGAATCTTACCAACACCCTTTCCCCTATGTCCAACAAAGGAATGTAATAATTGAAGATTTGCGACATGAGGTTTTCGGACTGAAACTGTTGTAATTATAGCACCAAGAAGTTTATCCTCTTCCCATGCACCAATACATTTATCCCATTGGTCTTGCATGTTTGCCTTTGCAAGAAAAGTCCTGGCAAAGTTGTCACCTTTATCGGAAGTGATTGCCGACTCAAATTCTTGCTTCGTTGTTTTACGCAACTTCAAAGAATTGTCTCTCCTTCTTACCACGATTCTTATCGTATTTCGTTTTCAGATATCCGTCCCATCCAACAGGATCCCAGACGAATGGTGCGAACTTAAATTCATTCTCACGAAGAATCGTTGCAACGTTTGGACCATCATTCAATGCTGCATCAATGAACATCTCAACAAAACGAAACTGTGCTTCAATTTCATCTCTGTCAATAGAGTCACGGAAACAACGGAACTCAATAGTTCCTGTATGCTTCATACAATATGTATTGATAGCATATCTAAATGGTCGACCCATTGACACACCATCTTTACCTGCTCTATGAAGATTGATAAAGTGGTCGAAGTCTGTAGCAAGATTTATAATATTGCTGGTCATGTATTCAGGCATTTGCCTTCCACCATCAAGTTTCAAATACATCTTGGCACCTTTATGTTTCTTCATATCAGCGAAGTCTTCATATGCACCTACTGCTTGAACAGTCAATGCTTGGTTGTCCCGAATGTATGCAACCAACCTTTTCAATGCGTCAATATCTTCTTTCAATCCTGGGACGAAGGCATGAATATGACCATGAGAAATAAATGATGCAGAAGGAACGTTACCATGACTTTCAAAGAACTTCTTGAGTTCCATGATACGGTCAACTTGCTCTTGCCAAGTGTTAGTCGGTTTAGTGTTAACCTCACCACCCCATGGTGGGTCAATCCCTAATGGGTCGCAGGCAACATTAAAGAATTCTGGTTGTTTATTAATAACATCGGTTTCGCTATACTCCCACTGACCTAGATGTTCTGGGATAGTTAACCGACGGTCAATATCTCCCCATTCTATTTCATATCCCCATGTAAAATCATTCTTATCAAAACTCATTGTAAATCTCCAATTGAATTATCATAATCAACATCATCACCACGCAACATTCCATTCTCGAAATTATACTCAACAAACATATCACACTTCTGTGAATTATTTAGTCCAGATCTTTTAGCAATATCTTTTGTTGATGTAAATATAACACCATTGGAAACTCTTGTATACCATAAAGGTCTTTCATGATTTCTAAAGCAATGTAATCTTTTATTTGAATTGATTGAAGTTACTGCCATGCTAGTATTCATAAAGTCTTGAAGTGGAACCTTTCCTGCT
>Ga0315318_10000412_pt1 | contig 17178 bp, 21 predicted proteins | sample M1200m3416metaG_FD_203703 | JGI IMG/M metagenome (GOLD analysis project Ga0315318, IMG submission 203703) | Ammonia-oxidizing marine archaeal communities from Monterey Bay, California, United States - M1 200m 3416 | ecosystem: Environmental > Aquatic > Marine > Coastal | place: USA: California... | reverse complement strand
TGGAAGATTAGATATTTCATTTCAGCCCTTGTTTGTTGATCATGACATGCATTACTATAGAACATACATGAAAATTTTGAATACACCTGAAAAAGAGGAGAAAATTGGATACATAATTTTTTGTAGGAGTTGTAAAGACCGTTACACACAGACTATGAAGCAGGTTAAATGTAGAAAATGCGGTCATGAAACTGAGATAGCTGGTCCCTTATGGATAGGAAAATTATTTGAAAAGGAATTTGTAAAGAAAATGAGAGATGTAAAAGATGATCTTATAGTAAATAAAAGATGTGAAAGGATTATTGAAAGATCAGAATTAGAAGCAGACCTTCCAGCAACATATTATACATTAGATGAAATTGCATCAATGATAAAATCTGCACCATTGAAATTGACTGATGCCGTTCAGAGACTGAAATCACGAGGATTTAATGCATCAATGACATCATTAAATCCAGGTGGATTTAGAACAGACTGTGAAATTGATGAAATTATTCAGATTTTTCAGAATTAAGATATCCCATACAGATACAATATAATTCACTACTGGATTTTCTACTTGCTTTTGGTTTTAGTAATTTGGTTTTGATAAATTTTTTTCTAATAAACTCATAAAATTCAGCAGAATATTCTCCATCAAATACCTTAAACAAGGCATTACCCTTATCAGACAATGTTTTTTCCATTAATTTTTCAGCAGTGTAATTAAGAGATATTTGTACAGCATGGTCGACAGACCAATTTCCAGATACATTTGGCGATAAATCACATATAACAGAATTAACTTTTCTATTGAAAAATGACATAATTTGTTCAAGTATATCTGAGTCTTCAATGTCGCCACGAATTATTTCAACTCCTGGAAGTTCTTCAACAAATGATAGATCAATTCCTAAAACTTTACCTTGATTTCCTGCAATTTGATGAGCAACTTGTGACCATCCACCAGGTGCACACCCCAAATCTAAAACATATGAACCAGGACCAATTATTCTATATGATTTATTGATCTCTTTTAATTTGTAAGATGATCTACTACGATAACCTTGTTCATGAGCAAGTCGTCTATAATGATCTTTTTTGGCATCAATTAATTTCATTTCTTTTTCTTAGAGAATTCAACAACAACCCAATCTTCAATCAATTGACAGTGAAGAGGACTAGGTTCAGGATATACATTTTCGAAGTCACATTTTTGTTCCACAGTACAAGTTAAACATGGAGAGTTCATCAACGATTCCAGTTTGATTGGTGCTTGTTCAATGATTAGTTTGTAAGTCCATCTTCCTTTCTGTAATATTTTTTCACGAGAAATTAAACCACGTCTTTCTAGTCTAAGTGCAAGTCTAGAGCCATCTCTACTATTAAGTTTCAATTTTTTCCACAAGTCACTTTGTAACATTCCTTTATCTTCAAAATCTGCAATTATTTCACAAACCTTGTTTGTGAGTTTATCCATATCCATTTTTTCAATTTGGAAGTTTCGTATTTGTTCATCAGAGAATTGTTCCTCTAAATCATCTTCAGGAGTTCGCTCAGCAGCTTCTTTTGCTGCTTTTGCTTCAGCCTCCTCTTTTTCTTTTGCAGCTTTTGCATCTTTTTTTGCTTGTGCTATTTCAGCTTTTGTTTTCTTTTTTGGTTTTTCTATTTTTGGTTTTTCTGCTTTCTTTTTTGCTGCTTTCTTTTTTGCTGCTTTCTTTTTTGCTGCTTTCTTTTTTGGTTTTTCTATTTTTGTTTTTTCTGCTTTCTTTTTTGCTGTTTTCTTTTTTGGTTTTTCTATTTTTGGTTTTTCTGCTTTCTTTTTTGGTTTTTCTGCTTTCTTTTTTTCTACTTTCTTTTTTGCTGTTTTCTTTTTTGCTGCTTTCTTCTGGATCTCTAATTTTTCTAATTCCTTTTTATATACAGCTAATTCTTTTTTGAGTTCATCTGCATTAGTTTCTTTTTTTACCATTTAATTTTTCACCTATCAACCTATTTTACACGTAAAGTTTCAGTTGTACTAATATTTTTAGAGTATTTTTCATTAAAGATTTCAATATGAATTTCATAAATTCCAGATTCAGGTATTAATTCAGAATAGTTTTCACCTACAGGTAAGATATTATTATTTTGAATGAAACATTGTTTCAAATATCCACTTTGAGTTAGAACTTCTTTTACAGAATTTGAGACATCATAAATTGTGATATAGAGATCACCACAGTTAAAATCTGAATTTGAGAGTTTTATGCTGAATTCAAGATTTGAATTTTGTAAGAGTTCATCATTGAATCCAACTAGATTTATTACATTCTTAGAGCTTGAAGTGTATCCTTCATCTCCAAACTGTAAGAAATTTAATTCCCGATCCGAACTAGTTAATGTTTCAGCCATTACAGCAGTGCCTAAAGATACAGATAGTACTATAGGAAGTATGTAAATTAGAAAGGCAGAAATTTTAACCAAGATATTTCAAGTTCAATTCTCATGTATATCAAATTTGTCATATTTTCTTGTACTGATTATGTTTATTTTATGAAGAGGTTTTTAGAAATTATGACAAAAAAGGAATGTAAGGATGAACTCTGTAAAGTCAATAGTCCAGATCTGAGTATAGAAGACGTAATAGAGAGAAAAGTAGACAAAAAGGATTCGTCAAAGCGTCTAAGATAATTTGGCTATTTGAGTTAAATTCTAGATAACGATATTTTTTTTTGTGCGATTAAGGAAGTTTAGAGCTCGTGCTTATCGTTGTATTCACGATTCGGGCGAAATCAGAGTAGGAGATCTTGCAGCATTTGTTGGGCGAAATGAGAGCGGTAAGACTACAATTTTGCAGGCATTAACTTTACTTAACAAAGACCAACAAGTCTCAGACCTAGATTTATGTGATGAAATGACGGAAGATTTGAAACAAGAGGTTAGATTAGCCGAAGGAGAGTTTGAACTAAACTATAATGAAATTAGGCTCATCACAGAAACATTCCCATCAATTCAAAATATCAAAAAAATTAAGATTTTCAGAACCAACAAAAATCCAATTCCACAGTATGATTTCGGAGATGTGGAAATTAGTGAAGCTGAGAATAGTGGATTAAACTCATGGGAAAATTTTAGAGAGAAATTTCTTTTATTTTTAGATACAATTCCAAATCATGTCAAGATAAAACTCGATACAGGATTTTTTCAGGGTCAAGCACCTGAAACTGAAGAAATGTTTAGAAATGAGATGGCAGAATTTGGAAATAATTTACAAGTACTAGCAGTTGATGAACCACAAGTCATAGAAGAATGGAATAAAATTTCAGAAGATAATGATTCGAATTTTCAAAGCTTGCTTGTAGGTACCACAGAAAAAATGGCATTAGAGAATTTTATAGATTCTAATTTACATCCAAGATTTGTATATTTTTCAGATTATAAAAAGATCATAGGAAATGTAAACTTGAATGAATATAAAAAAGAAAGAACTGGTCCAAGTGTAGAATTTACAGAAGATGAATTTGACAAAGCAGACACTGTAGATAATTTATTTTATCTTGCAGAATTAGATGTTGAGGAATTAGAAGAGGCAAAAAATAGCCCTTCACAATTAATCAAATTACTTAATACGTGTAGTAAAAGACTCACTGAAAAATTAAATCCAGCTTGGAAAGGAGATCCAATCCATGTAGAATTAAGATTGAATCCAAATAATGTTATGAGCGTAGTGATATCAGATGTGCATAAAGATGGAACAGTTACAAATACAGGATTACTAAATAGACGCGCTGAGGGATTCAAATGGACATTTTCATTTATTGTAAACTTTGCTGCAGAGACTCAAAGAGCTGAATTAAAAGAAGCAATTTTACTTTTGGACGAACCTGCTAGAAATCTACATCCAACACAACAACGTGGAATATCAGATTTATTGAAAAGTTTAGCAGGATCCAACCAAGTATTATATGCCACACATTCACCATTTATGATTTTTGATTATGCACCAGGTAATCTCCTAGTTGTTGAATTAGATAAGAAGAAGCATTTGAGTCGAATTTATTATGATTATTGGAATGCAGATGATTTGACATTAACACCAATTCTTTATGGTTTGTCAAGAGGGTTAGTAGAATCAATTCTTGATAGACAGATTGGATACAATTCTAGACCAGTGATTGTTGTAGAAACTATTTCAGATACAATGTATCTTAATGCATTTGATAAATTCTTACAAGATCCAAATATTTCAATGAATCCACTTAACATCGTAGCAGCTTATAATAAAAATTCAGTTTTACCATTGTCAATTTTTTATAGAAATCACGGTTACAACACATTCGTACTGCTAGATAATACTGAAGAGTCTAAGGAAATTTCTGCCCAACTAATCGCAAATGAATTTTCAAAAACACAAACAATTTTCTTCGAGGAAAAAACAAAGGCACTACAATCAATAGAGGATTATATGGTCACAGACGACTACCTTTATGCAGTAAATCAGACTTATGCAATTAAATTAAGAAAAGAAGGCTATGTCAATTTAACAGAACAAGACATACAATCTAGAAATAAAAGTGGAATTATCGACAATCTTCATTCAATATGGGAAGAGCATAAAGAAGATGGCTGGGAAGAATTCGATAGTGAAGAAGTAACACGATACATTTGTGAGAAAATTGCTATAGAAGAAGCTGATTTTCTTTCAGACAAGACAAAAGATAAGTTTAGATCACTTTACAGATTAATTGCTGAAAGAATTAGACAACAACAAAATCTAATGGCAAGTCAGAATTCAGATAAGAAAAAGATGAGCGTTTAAAAAGACTCGCCATCTTCAAGATAATTCTTTTTTGGTTTACGTGTTCGAGTTTTTAGCAGTCTAGCACCAAAAATTATAACAGGTATAGAGACACCCATGAATATTATTGGCACCATCTCAACAGAAAAATCTACAAGATCTGGTTTTAGATCCTCAATCATAGTATATGCAAAAGCCATTCCAAGTAATACAATTAGTCCACTAATAATTATCAACATTCCATTAAATCTAGAACCATAGCGCTTTGATAAATGAAATGAAACGCCCATCATTATTGTGGCAGGAGCAATACTAAGAGAAATGAATTGATATAATTTTGGCGCTGCCTCAAAACCAAACGAATCATTATCTGCAGGATCAATCATGAAATTAAACAAAGTAAAGACTTCTGCAACAAAGAAAATTGATAATACTAAACCTGCAATTGCCATGTATTTTTCTAATGCCATAATAACAAATTTTTTTTTGATGTAATAAACTATAACTAAATTTTAGATGATTCCCACTAGTGCAGAAAGTTCTTTTCTACATGCAGCACCTAGTACTTCAGCAGTTTTTTCAGGCGTTAATTCATTTAAAAATATTCCAAAACCATGTTCAAGTCCAGACCAAGAATTAGTTATAGGGTAAACTTCAACGTGCCAGTGGATCTGTTTACTATTTTTCTTTTCAGGTGAAAGATGAAATGCAATACTAAAGGAAACATCTTTTATAGAATTTGATAATCCTCCAAGAGTTGCCCTTAGAATTAAAGCAAGATCATTAATTTCTTTTTGAGATATTTTTGAGAAACTCGTCGCATGTTTTTTTGGACATATCCAGAATTCATGTGGATGTGATGGAGCCCATGGAGATATTGCAATGAATCCTTCAGTTTGAAGTATTTGACGCGGACCTCCTGCTTCAGAATTCACAAGTTGACTCATTGGATATACTCCTTTTTCATTTAGAATTTTATGAGAAGCATTTGCTTCTTCTTCGATTTTTGGAGGAATAATTGAGAAAGACATCATGTGTAGATGTGGATGATTGATTTTACTACCGGAGTTTGTACCCTTGTCAGCATAGATTGCTACATATGCAACCCCCTTTTGAGTATAAAGCCATCTCAGTCTATCTTGAACTACAGATAAAACATAACCCCATTGTTCCACACTAATTGTTGCAAGTGTTTCTTTTTCATCTGGAGTGGCAATAATGTTATAGTGATATCCATACGCAGGTTCACTATATAGTGGATGATCAGAATATGTATTATCAGTTTCAATATCCACTGCAGGATTAGTAGCAGGTACAACTCTAACAGCCCAATTTTTTACATAGTTATCATCATCATCTTGTAATCGTTGTAACATTCCATCTCTGAGAACTAATGATAAAACAGAAGGATTAGTCATCGATTCATTTCCAGGTTTAAATGGATTTTTCTTTGTTTTTGTAACTTTTTTTGTTGTTAATGGACTAACAATAACAAATCGATCTGCTACATGATCTCGTCTTAAATTGCCCACTTGTTAATAAAAAAAAAAATCATTAAAAAGTGTTCAAATGATCTATTCAAAAATATCAGATCTTGAAGATTTAAAATGAAGTCTCCTTTTCGAAAGACATTGCCGGATAATTCTCAGATCAAGATAGTCTATGTTCTATTAGATGGAGTAGGAGATCTACCACATTCAGATATAGAAAATATGACACCTTTACAAGCAGCAAAAACACCTAACATGGATAAATTAGCAAGAAATGGCAAAATGGGAGAAGTGATTTCAGTAGGAAAAGGAATCGCCCCAGAATCAGACATTGCAGTTTTCAATATGTTAGGATACAAATTTCACCATGCAGATTATGCAGGTAGAGGTGTAATTGAGGCAATAGGAACAGGAATAGATTTCAAAGATGGAGATCTAGCATTACGCGGAAACTTTTCAACATTGGATGAAAAAGATGTAATCATAGATAGAAGAGCAGGGCGTCATATTGAGAGAGACGATGCAAAAGCTGTATCTGAAGAAATTGAGCAGAAATTAAAATTTTCAAATCCACTTGCGACAGTGGTTGTTTCACCAACTATTGGTCATAGGGTTATTGTTAGAATAAGAGATGAACACCCGTTATCTCCAAATGTTACAAATACAGATCCAGCTTATTCCAGAATAAATGGAATGGGAGTAGCAAAAGCCGTAGGAGATTTTCTAAAAATTGAGAGATGTTTACCTTTAGATGAAACAGATACTGCCAAACTATCTGCAGATTTAGTCAATGAATTTACAGAAAAATCATTAGAAATTCTAAAGGATAGTGAAATAAATAAAAAAAGAGATTTGCAAGGAAAAAAATTACTTAATAGTATTTTATTACGAGATGCAGGAAACAAATACCCAAAAGTTGAAACAATTAATGAGAAATATTCTATGAATTTTTCATGTATTGTTGACATGCCAGTAGAAATTGGTATATCAAATGTTCTTGAAATGAAAGCATATAGTGCAGGAGGATTAACAGATTATGAAGAAAAAGCAACGGTTGCAGCAAAGTCTATGGAAACAGAGAATGCAATTTATGTTCATTTGAAGGGACCAGATGAATTTGGTCACGACGGAGATGCAATAGGAAAAATGAAAAATATTGAAGAGATTGATGAGAGATTTTTTGGGACACTTTTGAAAAATATTGATACCAACAAGGTAGCAGTTATGATTTCAGCAGATCATTCAACTCCATGTATTAACAAAGGACATAGTGATGATCCAGTACCAGTATTAATTTCAGGAGATAAAATTGTAAATGATGGTTCGCAGAGATTTACAGAAGAATTTGCCAAAAAGGGCGAAATTGGATTATTAGAAGGTGCCCAAGTAGTTGATAAAGCAATAGAAATTATTAAATCAGAAAACTAGATACAGTTTTTGAATTTATCATTTCAGTAATAGTTTTTTTTATTTTATCAATGTCAATGTTATGATAGTTACCATTTGAATTTTCTAATTTTTCTAATGCACGATTAAATATACTTATACAAATAGAGTCCTCATCTTTTTGATAATGAACTAATCCCGCTGCAACTAAAATTAATCCTTGAACTAGAAATTTTTCATTGCCATCACAATTTTTCCAAACGCCTTCAAGAATTTCATGACATTCCCAAAATCTTTCATTATTGAAATAATCTATTCCTTCAGAAATCGCGTTCTCTTTTTCAACAATTTCTTCAATCACATGTTTTACATGATCTAATGGACCAATAGAAGATAATTTTTTGATCAGTTCGTCTAGATTAGATTCAGAAGTAGTAGTATCAAATTCAACATATTTTTTTGATACTCTACAATCACGTAAAATTAGATTCATTCCAGAAGCAAGAACTCTAGATTTTCGTAAAATATCTTTTGCCATTTTACGATTTAGATCAGATGAATTTTTGAGATGTAGCATGTAACGTGCCATGACTATCATGGATTTGAATTTCTTAAATTTCTTGTTAATTCATTGAAGATTTATAAGAACTATTCAGAGGTTTTGCTATATGTCAATGATTGAAACAGTGAGTGATGTTGAAAACTCATTCCTATCCAGAAGAGAAATTACTTGTAATTTTCAAGGTCTTGGAGGAAAACTGAAGAAGACTGAAGCAGTTGAAATGATTACAAAAGAGTTCAACTTATCAAATAAAACAGTAATTGCAATTAATATGAAAAATCAGACAGGTAGACCAAATATTACAGGGATGTTTTATGTTTATGATAGTGAAGAATTAGCAAAGAAACAGGTTAATCCAACAATATTTGAAAGATTGGAAAAACAAGCAAAGAAAGATGCTGAAGCACCTGTTGAAGAAGCAGCAGCTGAAGCACCTGTTGAAGAAGCAGCAGCTGAAGCACCTGTTGAAGAAGCAGCAGCTGAAGCACCTGTTGAAGAAGCAGCAGCTGAAGCACCTGTTGAAGAGGTGAAGAAGGAATAATGCCTGTAGAGAAAAAAGGTCACAAAGGAGTTAGTCCTAAAGTGAGTCAATATTACAAAGTAGATAACGATAAAGTATCAAGAGAAAGAAAATCATGTACCAGATGTGGAAAAGGTGTTTTCATGTCAGAACATAAGAATAGAAGAACCTGTGGCAAATGTGGCGATACTGAGTTTATTTAGTAAAGTTTTTTCTTTCTTAGTTTAGAATTTTTTGTTTTAATTATCTCTAGTTGTTGTAGTAGTAATTCATCAAGTTTTATATTTGATAATTGTGTAGCATTCAATTTCACAGTATTAGTATCTAATGAGATTTTAGATACCGGTAATTTTCCTTCAATCCAAAATTTAATGACTTTATCTTCTAACTTATAATCACGGAATCCAGAAGGAAATCTTTTTGTGATATGTGATATCAAAGTGTTATCATTGAAGACACTTCTAGGTTCAAGTAATCTAGCATTATCAGAATAAACATTTTCAAATAAATTACTTGAAATTTCATCAGAGATCAATTCGTTATTTGACAAACGTGTTACTAATTCAAGATAATGAAGAAATTCATGAGCGAGAATTGCATGAATAGTTCCTTTGAGACCATAAGCAACTAGTGGGGCCGATATTTGGATTACTACATGAATTGAATCATTGATGATTGATGGAATAGTTCTAGCATATAAAATTCCTATATCAAGAGAATTTGTATTTCCAGAAACAATAATTGATGGTTCTACGTAAACAATTGGATATTTTATTGAAGATGCTTTTTCAATTCTCATAATTCCATCAGATACCAGAAAAAATCTTTTTTGAATAAGTTCAAAAATGGATTCAGGTATTATTCCATTTTCAAAAGATTGCACTAGTTTTTGGAGTGGATTCATGTTTAAGATTAAAAAATTACTATAAAAAAGCTTGATTTTATTCAAACAATGATATTTTTGTAGTCAAATTTTTTACATTTACATTGATTTTCTAATAATTCAGATACATTAGGGGTTACATCTGAATTTTGGATGAAAGATTTGATGGGAATTCCACCATCTGCAAATAGATCTAAATGGAAAGAGGTTTTTCCTAATTTTTTATAACGTATCTTGTAGATTTGTTTATGAACAGTTTTCTTATCTTTCGAAGGATCATGGATTTTAGCATTTTCTAAAATATTTAATTTTTTCAAGTGAGTTATTGAAATCGGTTTTTCTGTTTCAATAATTATTGAAACTTTAGATTTAAACGGAATTGAACCTTTAGGTTGTATTAGTATTTTTTTTAATTCAGATAAAGAAATACCTTCTAAATTTGAAGATTTACGTAGTATTCTATTACGTTTTTTTGGATTTAGTATTTTTGCAAAAAATGGTCTACCATTACCAAGAACTAAACTAGATTGATCTTCGCCACCTATCCAATTAATTTTTACTTGATTGCCCTCAAATTTTTGTATCAAGAGATTTGAAATTTTGCCTTCTATACTCTCTATGTTTTCTAATCCTTTAAAATTACAATTATGGCAACCAACCCCATTACAACTTTTGCATGGCATCTGTTTTTGAGGCAATTTTCTAATTTTTTTATTATATCGTCCATATACAAAAATGGGTTTTGTTCGAATAATACAAGATTCATCTTTGAAATTCGCTTGTATGAATAGATCAGGATCATTAATGATTCTTTTAGATTTTGTTCTTCGAGATATTTTTTTTACCATCTCTGTAGAGAGGCCAAATTTGATGTTTTCAATTCCCTTAATTTTGAATTTAGATTTAAGATAATCATCTCGTTCTAGAAATGAGGGTCTTAATGTTAATCCGAGATTGAATGTTTTAAAATCAATGCTACTTGATTTTTCATAAATATTACTTAACATGGAATCAAGGCTTTCAAAGATATTCTTACAAATGTAACATTTTTTATTAGAACGTTTATCAAATTTTTTGAGATGTTTTTTTCCAAGTAATTTAGAAGAAGATTTACCAGCTAATTTTGAGATTATTCGTCCTGCGCAATATTCACACAAGTCATAATTTTTCAATATTTTAGAGATGGTATCAGATTCTAATCTCACATAATGAGGTAGATAATTGATTTAATGAGTATTTGTTGATTAACCCATTCCAAGTTTACGAAGCATTCCCTGCATTTGTCTACCCTTAGAAGCTTTCATCATATTTTTAGAATTTTTGTAATTTTTTAACAGTTCTTTTACTTCATGTTCAGGCCAACCAGAACCTCTTGCAATTCTTTTAATTCTTGAAGAATTTAGTAAATCAGGATCAGCCTTTTCAGCTATATTCATACTTTGTATAATGTATCTCCATTTGTCCATTCGTTTTTCCATTTGTTCAAGTTGATCCTCTTTAACCATTCCAGATAATCCAGGCATTGTTTCCATTAAACTTTGAAGAGAACCAACTTTGGTGACTTCTTCAAGTTGGTAAAAGAAATCCTCCATGTTCATTTTTCCACTTGATATTCTTTTCATACGGACTTCATCTGCTTCATCTCCAAGTCGTTTCGCCAAATCAAGAACTGCTTGTACATCACCCATACCCAAAAGCCTACCAACAAACCTAGTAGGAGAGAATTGTTCTAAATCATCAATTCTCTCACCAGTTCCAACGTACATCACTTGTGCACCAGTAGCTGCAGATGCAGCCAATGCACCACCACCTTTCGCTGAGCTATCAAGTTTAGTAATCACAATTCCACCAACAGGTACAATTTTGTTGAATGCCTCTGCTTGTGAAAAACACTGTTGTCCTATGGTGCCATCAATAACTAATAATGCAAGATCAGGGTTTGCCACTTTAGATATTTCTGTCATTTCATCTAGGAGATCTTTTTCTTCTTTATGTCGTCCAGCAGTATCAATCAAAACTACATCTATGTTTGAATTTTCAAAATGCTTCAAACCATTTTTTACAATTTCTGGCGAGTTTTTGTTATTTTCTTCACCATATACTTCCACATTTGATTTCTCACAATTCGTTTTTAATTGCACTAATGCACCAGGTCTATACGTATCTGCACCAATTGCTCCAACTCGATAGCCCTGTTTTGTAAGAAATTTTGCTAGTTTTGATGAAACAGTTGTTTTACCACTTCCTTGTATTCCAAGCATCAAAACTTTGTTAATTTTTCCAGATTTGAAATGAAACTCTGTATCATTTCCTAATAGTTTTGATAATTCATCATAAAGAATTTTTACAATGTGATCTTTTCTTGATAAACCTGGAGGAGGAGTTTCATTGATACAACGGTCTTGGAGGTTTTTTGTTATTTCAAGAACTAATTTAACATTTACATCAGATTGTAGCAATGAACGTTGAACATCTTTTGCTAGTTCTTTGATTAATTCTTCATCAATGCCAGAAGAACTAATAATTTTTTTAATTGCGGATCTTAGTCCGTCTTTCAGATTATCAAGCATTATCTTTTAATTTCGCCTCCAATATTTCAAATCTTCCCCTATAACCATCCCATTCAGTGGTTGAATTCTTTATCAACAGAGATTTTTCAAATAAAGGACAGTTTATTACAAATGTTTCAGCCTCACCCCCCTCAAAATTTAGATTAAAGTGAAATTTTTTTTGTAATTTTTGAAGTTCATCCAAGTTCGATTCATCAATTGTTTTACCAAGCCAAGAATCATTTAGACCATCAGAACTTACTGTTGAAATAATATATTCAAAATTTTCATTCAATAATTCCTTCATATAAAATTCAGAGTCTTTATTCCACAAAGGAGATACTATTTCTAATTGGTTTTTTTTACAAACTAAAGAAAAATTATCTTTTTGGTACTCACTAAGAATTCCACCGTGAACAATTCCTTCAACAGAAAAGTTTTCTTTTGCACGACTAATCAAACTATTTAGCTTTTCAAATTCATTTTCAGTATTATTAGAGATGATTTTTTCTATCAATTGTGGAATTTTCATAGATTCAGCTTGTAATTGAGTAAAGGTAATGTTCGGATAATGAAATAAATGACTTTCATCAGAGTATGGATATAGTGTTAGTAAGACGTCTACTGTATGACCTAATTTTTTTGCAAGGTAAATTGCATATGTACTGTCTTTCCCACCTGAAAATAATGCAGCTAGTTTCATTTTAAAATAAAAAATAGGATGTCTCAAAACTCATAATCTTCATCAAATCTCAGATGGCTTTTCCAATCATCATTAACATCCAACTTAGGATGTTTTAATTCGCATAATTTTAGTTCTTCCCATAACATTCCAATATTCAATATCTTGTCCCTGTTCTAATTTTCCGTCAACTTCTTCATCAACCATTTGTATATCAACAGTTTCAAATGTTTCTCCATCCATAACTTGAATTTCAGAACCAGTCATTGAAATAATTTGACCAACTCTTTTATCGATTAATGGTACATGAATTTGCATGCTTACAGGACCTACATGTGGACGTTTTGCCCCATCAAAGACACCAACACCGACAATACGTGCTTTTGCTGCACCGTGTTTACCAGGTTTACTTGTATCATATTCAGATATTCTACAAGGTTCTCCAGTTGGTTGATCACCTACAGGTAATAGAATGTAAGAACCAATTTTTAATGAACCTAAATCAGATGGTTTACTCATAACAAAATAATTTTTGGGGGGTATTTACATTTTTTTATTTCATTGTTTCAAGGATCGAGAGACTAACAAGATTATTCATAACAATTCCTTTTCTGCATATGTCACGACGAGTTTGTTCACAATATTTGTTGTCACTTTGGTGACTCTTGTCACTTGAAATTTCTAACATTACAATATGATCGCTATACGGAAATACAAATTTTGGAGATTCTTTAGATAATAAAGTCAGGTTACAAAATCCAGCCTTGTATACTTTTTCACGTCTTGCAACATCAGCAGATACGTCCCGAAGATCAGATTTAGAGTCACCATATTCAAGATAATAAATTGAGATGAAATTTATTTTTCCAATTACATGTCTTTCAAAAATTGAATCATCAATTTTAAACAAAAATGAGGGCTTGTCTGAATTTTGGGCAAGAATTTCATCAGATATTTTTTCAGGATCTATGAACTTAGCTAAGATGTAATGGTTTGATGAAGTCAAAAAGTAGGGCTTACTATCTTCAGAGAAGGTAGCAGTGACAAAATAGAGAGATTCTACATTTTTAGATGAGGCCCATTTATCTTTAAGTTCAATAGAATCATGATCATGAAGGTATGGAGCGCATACATACCCACCAAGAGTTTTAGATGTTTCATTCATGAATCTCAAAAATGGATAAAGTAATTAAATTTGTTCAAAATTGGACAAAACTAATAATTAATAAATCAAAAAAATATCAGAAAATACGTCCCCACTTAGCTCAGCCTGGTAGAGCTTCCGACTGTAGTTGTCGGCTTAGGGCTGAATAACAGTAGTCTACTAGGCATACAGAAATCGGGTTGTCGAAGGCTCAAATCCTTCAGTGGGGACCATTATTTTTTCATTAAGGGTTAATTACTGCGCGTCCCAAAATTTTTCTATTTTTTAAATCATCTAATGCATGCGTTGCTTCATCCAATGTGTAATGTTTTGATACAATTGGATTGATAACGCCCTTTTTTGCAAGATCAATTAATTCAACCATATCTTTATAATTTCCAGTATAAGCACCTTGAATTGTTAATGCTTTTAGCGGAACAGTTACCAAAGATAATTCTATTGAACCCCCAAACAAACCAACTAGAATAATATTTCCTCGTTTTCTAATTACAGATAAATCAAGTTTAACAGTTGGTGGAGCATTTACAAAGTCAATTATACTGTCAGCCCCTTTTTCATTACAAATAGACATTATTTTTTGTGCTGCATCACTTTCTTTTGTATTTACAACATGTGTCGCACCTAATTCTTTTGCAATGTTTAATTTGTTATCATCTAAATCTGCACAAATAATATTACATTTTGCCATATGACTTGCTAACTGTACACCCATCAAACCTAGACCACCGGCACCGACAATTAAAATTGATTCAGGATCATTGACCAATGCTTTTTTGATTGCAGTGTATGCAGTTAATCCTGAACATGCCAATGATGAAGCTGAATCAGGATTTACATCTCCAATGTTTGCTAGAAATTTATAATCAGGAACAATTACTTTTTCGGCATATCCTCCATCTTGAAAAACACCTAATGATTTCGGATTTTCACATAAATTTGTATCACCTTTCTGACAAGTTGGACAATTACCACATCCAATCCATGGATAAATCAAAACAGTGTCACCAATTTTTACATCTTTTACGGATTCACCAATTTTTTCAACATTACCAACAACTTCATGACCAGGAGTTACAGGGAATTTAACGCCTCTATCAGTAACTTTCATGAATCCATCTCCTGTATCATATCCCCCGTCCCATAGATGTAAGTCACTATGACAGACTCCGGTAGAGAGTACTTTGATTAGAACTTGGGTTCCAGTAGGGTCAGAAATTTCAACTTGGTTTAATTCAAGAGGTTTTTCAGGTTCTATGATCCGTGCGGCTTTCACAAAATGAATTTTTCATTTTATAATATAAGAGTTGACTGATGATGAAAAGAAAATAGAGTCAATAGATATTATTCAATTAAAACTTGAGTGAGTTGTGAGTCAGGAAGATACAAAATCACTTATTTCTAAAGTTCCAATTAATGTGTTATTTAATCCAGAAGGAGTTCAAAAAAGAGACGTTTGGGATATAGATCTTATCCAGATTTTATCAATGTTATTAAAAATTCTAGAAAAGGCTGACAAGAAGGATCTCAGAGTAGCAGGAATGGCAGCATTATCATCATCATTAATCTACAAATTAAAAGTAGAGAGCATTTTTGCATTACAAAAAGCAGCAATGGAGAAAAAACCTCTTCGTCAACGAACCGATGTAGATATAGATATTCTTGAGTTTCCATATAGACATGAATCAACATACCCTGTTAGTTTAGATGAATTACTGGACTTACTTGAGAATCTAATCGGTACAATTGCAAACCCTAGAGAAAGAAAAAGTAATAAATTAAGATTTGAACCAATCGAACCACCAGATTTTAAGAAATATTTCAATAATCTTGAAAATATAATAGGTAAGTATCAAGATTTGATATTAAGAAAACTTGGAACAAATGGAACGCTTTTACTTGAAAAAATTGTTGTGGATTTAGATACAACAGATTCGATTAGATGCTTTTTTGCAATATTATTTTTGGCAAGAGATGAAAAAATCGACATATTACAAGAAGAAGAAGAGATTAGGGTCACTCTAATCAAAGAATAATTTACAATTTGATCAACGATATGAAAAAGATGATTTTAAGTCAATTTGAACAGGAGAATAGATAATGGTGAAAATTGATGATGAAAATGAATCAACTGCACGATTAGAATCAGCATTATATTCAGCAGGAAGACCACTTAGTGTTGAAGACTTGATTCGAGCTTCAGGAACAGAATCAAGAGTAAAAACACTAAATTTACTTACAAAATTAATTCAGAAAACAAAATCAGCGTTTAAAGCAATCGAGATTACAAATCTACCAGATGGATCATATGTATTTCAGTTAAAACCAGAGTATAGTTCTACGATTGGAAGAAGATATGCATCAAGACCAATGTTAGCAAGAGCAACACAAAAAACCTTGTCTTACATTGCATACGAACAACCAATTTCAAGTAAGCAATTAGTGGAGGTTAGAGGAACAGGAGTTTATTCGCATTTGAAAGAATTAACTCAATTAGATTTCATAGAGCATCAAAGTGTAGGAAGATACAAAATTTTCACCACAACTGAAAAATTTAAAAAATATTTTGGAATTCAAGGAGATGATGATACATTAAGACAGAAATTATTCAAAAAAGTACGTACCAAAAACACTACCACTAACGCAATTAATTATAATTAATACACGTAAAAGTTCTCAAATCTTGCGTTTTGTATAAATTAGAGTAATTCAAAAACATTTCATGAAGAAATCTGTAGAGAATCTAAAGACTAGTAAGATTACTGGCGGCATTAGACACCCATTAAAAACTAGACAGAAATTTCAGATAGATAGATATCCAAATGAAGCTGAAATGGGAGAAGAGCAACAAACAATCACAAGGAAAACTAGAGGAAATAATAGAAAAACTGGTTTGAGGATTGCAAGTTTTGTGAATTTGGTAATGAGTGATTCTAAAGTAAAGAAATCAAAGATTGTCAAAGTTTTAGAAAATCAAACAAATAATGATTACCAAAGACGTGGAATTATTACAAAAGGTGCAATTGTTGAAACAGAAGATGGAAAATGCAAAATTGTGTCAAGACCAGGTCAAAGCGGAACAGTTAGTGGAATTTTAGTAAAATAGAGGTATGAAAGATTACGAACATGTCGTAATCTGGCTTGATTATTTTAACAAGACATTACCACGTAACAAAGGAAGAAGA
>Ga0315318_10000408_pt1 | contig 17230 bp, 16 predicted proteins | sample M1200m3416metaG_FD_203703 | JGI IMG/M metagenome (GOLD analysis project Ga0315318, IMG submission 203703) | Ammonia-oxidizing marine archaeal communities from Monterey Bay, California, United States - M1 200m 3416 | ecosystem: Environmental > Aquatic > Marine > Coastal | place: USA: California... | reverse complement strand
AATAACTTACTTCTACTTACGCGATCGCTTCCGAAAAGAACCATCGACCAAACAAGAGAGAGGAAAAATAGGAATTTTCATGTTGGATGTGGTGAATTTTGAGGTGAATGGTGGCTCAGGCGGGAATGGGGCGGTCTCTTTTCGGCGAGAGAAATTTATTCCGCGAGGAGGTCCAGACGGTGGTGACGGCGGCCGAGGCGGGGATGTTGTTTTTATTGCGGCAAACAACATAAGTACGTTGCAAGAATACTCGAACACTCGAATAATCCAGGGGCGAGATGGAATTAAAGGGCGCACGAAACAGAGGCATGGCGCTACGGGCGACGATCTTATATTTTATGTGCCGACAGGGTCGATAGTGTGGGAGCTAGCAGCACAAAGACATAGAATCGGGGTGCCGGTTAAAGATATAGCGGAGAGAGGTGAAAGAATCGCTGATTTAGATGAAAACGGTATGGTTTTTATCGCGGCACGGGGCGGGCGCGGCGGGCGCGGCAATAAAAGATTTGCTAAATCGACTCGACAAACACCGATGTTTGCTCAGAACGGAATGGTTGGGCAACAAAAGCACTTACAGATTGAGTTGAAGTTACTGGCTGACGTTGGGTTAGTCGGACTACCAAATGCAGGAAAATCAACATTGCTTTCAACGTGGTCGCAGGCGCATCCAAAGATCGGATCATACGAATTCACGACACTTGAGCCGAATCTAGGGGTTGTATATCTCGGGTATGATTCGTTTGTTGCGGCGGACATGCCGGGCTTAATAGAGGGGGCTAGCCAAGGGGTTGGCTTGGGGCATGAATTTTTACGACACATTGAACGAACTAAAGTATTAATTCACCTGGTAGACATGAGCCGGGAGGATCCAGTCCGAGATATTCGAATAATTCAGGGTGAGCTGGCAAGTTCGGGGCATAATCTTGAAAAAAAGCCAGTAATTCTGGCGCTTAATAAAATAGACAATCTTGATGCCAGTGCGCAAGTCGAGCTTTTAGAAGGGGAGATCAGAGCCGAATTCGGGGAATTCCATCAGATATCGGGTCAAAGTGGAGAAGGGCTAGATAACCTAGCGAATAAAGCGCTTGAGCAAGTTCGCCTAAACACCCAGCTGCCAACGGCAAGTATTCCGACATTAAAGCCAAGAGTTACAGAAACGCGAAGATTTTCAGTGTTGAGACAGGACGACGTAACAATAAGGCTGACGGGAGAAACTCCAGAATGGTGGGCACTGACTTTGGATCTTCAGCAAGAGGAGGCGCGAGCAGAATTTTTTGACAGAATGAGGAGACTTGGTGTTGAACGGGAATTGAGGAAGGCCGGGGTTAAGGATGGCGACAGAGTTAAAATCAGAGAATTGGTTGTCGTTTGGGATATGCAGGGTAAATGAAAAACCGCATCGGGCTACTTGGCGGCACTTTTGATCCCCCTCATTGTGCTCATTTAGAGCTTGCGAAGGCCGCGAGGCTACAACTGAATCTTGATTCAGTGATATTTGTACCTACGGGCAATCCCTGGAGGAAAGACAGAACTGATCTAACTTCAGCAGAACTAAGGTATGCGATGGTCCAGGAGGCGATAAGCGAGTTCGGTTGGGCTGAGGTCTCAAGGATAGAGATTGACAGAGAAGGGCCTACGTACACGTTTGAAACGCTAGAAGCACTACGGGCCGGGCAGCCTGAGGCTGTTTTTTGGTTTGTAATCGGCGCCGACTCTCTCGCAGACATGAGTAATTGGGTTCAGCCAGAGAGGATCATAACAAAGGCTCGCTTGGCTATTGCTGATAGAGAAGACGCGGGGACAGAGCCGGATGACAGGCTGTTAAAACTAATTCCAAACATTCGCGAAAAACTTGATTTTGTGCAGATGGAGGCTCTTGCAACGACATCAACTAGCTTGCGGGCACGGCTGCAAAATGGGGTGAATCCACTCGAAGAAGCGGACTTACCCCGTCCTGTCGCGGAATTCATTAAGCGAAACGACGTTTATTCGTCTAGTTAAGCAGCTTCGTTAATTTTTTCAATCAAAGTGGCTACAGAGTCTCGCAGCGAAGGACTAGATTTCATTTTGAGCGTAATGTCTTTCTCTGCGCGTGAAGCGTTCGAATAGTGCTTAAGCCCTACGAATCTCGCAGTTTCCTTCACAGGCAACTCACACACCGTCCTGAGTAGGTACATCGCCATATGTTTAGCGCGGGTAAGGTCGTGAGTTTGACGGCCAGAGATAATCTCACTCCAAGGAATATCGAAATACTCCGAAATCACTTGAGAGACGATAGACGAGTCGATTAAGCCTTCGGGTGCAGGATGAGCACTTATCTCGAGCGCGGCGTTGACGGCCTCGACAGTTGGTTTTAGCTTAGTAACCTCCAAGTAAATAGCGAGCTCGTTCACTCCCGAGACGAGCCTTGAAACGGATTGCAGTCGCCGCCGTCCGAGAGTGGCGGCGGCCTCGTTTGAAATATTCTTTATACCGATAGCCGAAGCAAGGTGCTTCACAATAAGCGTGCCGTCGTTGGTTTTTGGCTCTGCTAATCGGACCGTGAATCCGCCATGCATGCGATTCTTAAGCTCCTCATGTACCTTTAAGCTAAGTGGATTTTTTCTAGATGTGACAACCACGAGCTTTGATCGAGTATTCAGCTCATTAAAAATCTCAGCGAGTTCTAGGACGGATTTAGGTTTAGAGCCGTCAAAAAAGTCCAAGCCATCAATTAGGAGGGCATCGACCTTTCTGTATTTATGTCGAAAGTCTGAGATTTTACCCCGTTTATTTTGACCATCCTTACCCGTGACGGCAGAAATAAATTCCGCAGTGAATTCGTCAGCCGTTGTAATCGTTATTTTTTTACCAGCCCTAACGAGCTCATTGCCAATTGCGTGCAAGAGATGTGTTTTTCCCATGCCAGCAGGGCCACTAATTTGTAGAGGACTGTAATCTATGGCTTTACCTATGGCGGCTTCTCGAGCTCGGCCTAGAGCGAAGGAGTTACATTCGGCTTCAGCGAATGTTTCAAACGTAAATCTGGGATTCAGGCCAACCTCGCCAAGCTGATCGTGTGCAAGCGCGGAAACGCTTTTAACAGGGTCGGTCTCATCGGAAAACTTTGGCTCAGCTACCTGTAAGGTAATTTGCAATCCATGGCCGCCGGCGTCAGATATAGCTGATTTAAGTTCATCAAGCCATTGTTTCTTTATCCTTTCGACGGCGAGATGTGGCGCTTCCATAATTATTGAGGTGAGCGTTATCTCTGAGATACGAACATCAGCAAACCAGGTCGCCCAGAGTCGTTTTCCTATACTTTTTTGCAGTAAAACAGTTGCCTGTTCCCAAATGTCGCTTGCGGCATCTTGTTGGTTAGTCGACCTTTGAGTAGTAATTTGTATTCCCCTAAAGAACCAGCTAGTGTCGCGCTCACTACGAGCCACGGCTTCGATAATAAAATATCGACTGTATTTTTAAAAAAGTCAGGGGTTTCCCCGCCCCTTAGTCAAGAAACACAACTCATTATTAAAAGTGTTTTCCGACCATTTGAAAGTACGACAAAGTGGCTATGCTGCGCAAGTGCGAATTAAGAAGATTTAGGTATTTTTTGAAAAATTCAACTCAAAACTCACGGCTATTTGAAAGAAAATTAACACGGATAAAATATGTGAGGAAGCTAAAAACTAAGAAACCGGACGTCACTTGCCTCTGGTAAGTCGTAGTAACCTAAGACAAGCGTTTAGGCGATAAGGATGTCGGAGATACGGGAAACAAAAGGATGTGAAATGCCAGAGTTTATAAGTTCAGAGATGCGAGATTTAAGGTCGCGAGTTGAGTCACTACTGGTTGACCTTGAGGAGCTAGAAGGCTCCGACGCTGACGACCTTTATCGTCGCAAGGCAGCGATAGCTAAATCCAAGGAGTATGGGGTATTTCAACTCACTCAACCCGAGGAGTTTGGTGGCGCCGGCGCGGGACCGCTGGCGCTTACGATAGCGCGTGAGGCTGTGGGCGCAGCGAATAGTTTGGTGGGTAGATTTGTACTTGGTCCAGATCCTGGTTTTTTACGTAACCTCAGCGGAGAGCTAAAAGCGCTCTATCTAGATCCCGTGATACAAGGAGAAAAGCGCTGGTCGTTTGCGTTCACTGAAGCCTCGGGGGCTGCTGCCCCTGAGAAACAAACATATGCGATTCGAGAAGGAGATCATTTGGTCGTTACAGGGTCGAAATCATTTGTCTCGGGTGGAGCAACAGCTGACTTTTTTACAACATTCGTAAATGTGGAAGAGAGCGATGGCTTAGCAGCTGGTCCGACGATGGCGTTGATTGATAGAAATCTTCCGGGTGTTGAAATAACCCGGGACTTTAAGTCTCTAGAGGGCGGCAGTCACGCGGAACTGCGGTTCCAGCAGGTGCATATTCCGAGTAGCCATACCGTAGGAGCCATTGGTGAAGGTATGCCACGTGCCATGTCCAACATAGGCGAGGAACGGTTACAGATTTCAGCAGGAGCTTGCGGGATGGGGATATGGACTATTCGACACATAACTGATCGATTAACTGCGGCCCATAGATCTGGATCTCGATTGAGCGATAGGGAAGGAGTACGGCTTCGCTATGCTGACATGCGAATAGATTTATATGCAGCAAGATCCGCACTGTATAGGACTGCCCGATTAGCAGAGTCTGGTGAAGACGTCGTTAACGAGGCTGCTGCAACTAAAGTACTCTGTACCGAGACGATAGGCAGAGTCGTGGATACAGCAGTTCAACTCGCGGGAGGGCAAGCTCTTATAGAGGGTGAGGCACTGGAGCAAATGTATCGTCGAGTAAGATCACTAAGATTCGCCGGAGGGGCTTCAGATATTTTAAGGCTTTCTATAGCCCGAGGTATATTTGACTTCGATTCAGGCAGAGTCTAATAAATAGTCAAGAAGTCAGGAGGACTTAGTGATGGTAAATCCGCTTCCAGAGAATATAAAATACTGTCCACGGTGCGCAAATTCCCTGGTCTGGAAAATGGATGGTGGCAGAGAGCGGCCAGCCTGCCCCACACCCGACTGTAGATTTATTTTTTTTGGAGAATCTTCCATCGGATGTGCTGGCGTGGTACTGCGAGACAATAAGGCTCTTTTGGTGCAGCGAGGCTGGGAGCCATTTTCAGGTACCTGGCAACTACCGGGGGGGTACGTAGAGCAGGACGAGGTGATTACAGAGGGCGTAGCTCGTGAGGTGATGGAGGAAGCTGGAGTAGAAGCAGAGGTGAATCGAGCTGTAGCATTTAGGCACTCCTTAGGCGGGACAGCAGGAGGTCCTTCCGCGAATGTATATATTGTTTTTGCCCTAGATTATGTTTCTGGTGAGCCCATTTGGGATGGTGACGAGATAGCGAATGCGGGCTTTTTTTCTTTGGAGGAAATGGGACAAATGGAAGGAGTTCAAGGATTGTCGCGTTGGGCTATTGAACTAACTCTCAATTCAAATGACAGTCAAGGCCTCCGACTTCAGCACGGAGGATCTATGGCGACTAGGCCGGGCTGGTCTCTGTTTGGGATTGATATGCCTGATCCCGACCTACTATAGCTTTGTAGGCACTCGTTGCCCGTTTCGCAAACTCGATGTCACGTTCTGTTATTCCGTTTACGTCATGTGACCATACTGAGAGGGTTACTCGATCGTAGAGATTCCAGATCTCCGCGTGATGATCAAGTTTTTTAGAAATAGATCCAATTTTCTGAATCAAAACCAGAGATTCATGGAAGTTTACTAGCTTAAACGAAGCTCTAAGCTTATTTTCAATAAGCTCCCAGTGTTCGAGCTCATATTCGATGGCATTTTTAAGTTCGTTGTTCGTCAAAACTAAATTACTCATTGCCGATTAGAGATACCCATCATTTCTCAAGTCATTTATCGCTAGGTCGAATGCCTCAACGGTAAGAGTTATCTCTTCTGTTCCGTGAGCCGAGGAGACCATACCACCGTCAGCCATTAAGTCCATACCATGATTATATAAGGCCCATCTCAACGGCTGAAGCAGGGCTTTATTTATTCCAGAAGGTCGATAGTCAGGATTATTTTCTACATCCGCTGGAGGGGGTGAATTTTCTCCAAGGTTAAGATGCCACATACTTGACACGTGCCAAGCAGATGCATCTAATTCTTTGGCTTGAAACAGTTTATTTAACTGAAGTACGAGTTCAGCGGTTGTAGCATCAGCCAGGTGGTTGTGTTCACCACCCGCTATCAGATCAAGCGTCTTCGAACCGGCAGCAGCAGATACTGGGTTCGCGTTATAGGTGCCCTGATGTGCAATTCTCATCTCTTTATTCCAGATCTCGTCTGACTCGCGGAGCTCGAGGAGGTCCATAATCTGGCTTTTGCCAGTCACGCAGCCCCCAGGGAATCCGCCCGCCAGTATTTTTGCGTGTGTAGATAAATCCGGAGTTATTTTGTACTTCTCTTGAATACCACCAGGAGCAGCTCGAAAACCTGTAATTACCTCGTCCATAATAAATAACGTACCGGTCTGAGTTGTATGTGTTCGTATAGCTTCGAGGAATGTTTTCGGGATCGGATGCGATCCCCAGTGAGCGCCCGTAGGTTCGATAATCACAGCGGCTATATCATTCCGGCCTAGTGCTTCAACGAGAGTATTTTCGTCATTTGGTTCCAGGACAACAAGCGATTCATAGAAGTTACTTGGAACGCCGATCGAGGAAGGTAAAGCCTGATCATCTTTTTGCTGGCCAACGACAATGTCGTGCCAGCCATGGAAATGATCCTTAAATTTTATAATTTTGTCGCGGTTCGTGTAAGCCCTGGCTAGTCGAAGCGCCATCATTGTTGCCTCAGTTCCGGAAGAAGTAAAGCGAACCTTCTCTGCACATGGGACGAGTTGTAAAACCAGCTCAGCCCAATCTATTTCTAAATCATGAGATGAGCCAAAGTGGGTTCCTCGCTGCGAAGCTTTCTCAGCTGCATCCATAACCTCGGGATGCCTGTGTCCTAATAGCAGTGATCCATGTCCTCCAATAAAATCAACATACATATTCCCGTCCACGTCCCACTTTCGACCTCCGATTGCCTTTTCCGCGTAGATAGGGAACGGAAAAAAAGACCTCCCATCATGTGTGACCCCAGAGGGAAATAACTTAGCTGCTCGGTTGGCTAAAGCTCGCGAGCCGGGGTGCAATTTTTCGTAATCAGATAGAATTTTTCCAGACATTATTTTCCTCACCATGAACAGGGTTCACAAGCTAGGATATCAAGCCTTTGCAAAATGATTGAAAAGAGGTCTAGGATTAAGCGATACGATGATGCAAAAATAAAGGGGGGTAGCTGTGGCGGGTGCATTAGAAGGAATACGGGTGTTGGAATTTTCTCAAATTATAGCCGGCCCATATGCTTGTCAGAATTTAGCTGAGATGGGTGCCGAGGTGATTAAGGTCGAGCCGCCAGATGGAGAACCCTGGAGACAATTTTCCCAATTTTATCCAGGGGAGGCGAAATATTTTCAGAGCCTAAATAAAGCGAAGCAGTCTCTCGCCATCGCACTGCAGGAAACCGAGGCGCAAGAATTTATTCACAAATTGGTCCCAACATGCGATGTTGTTTTGGTCAACTATCGTCCGGATGTCGCTGAAAAGTTGCGGATAGACTACCCGACCTTGTCGGCTATTAAGAAGGACTTGATTTACGCAGACAACACCGCACTTGGTAGACGAGGACCTTCGGGCCACCGGCCCGGATATGACATCGTGGTACAGGCGATGTCTGGGATGATGGCTGGCGAGGGCAAGGTAGGTGATGGCGGTGAGCCTAAGCTCATGAGTTCGACCGCTGTCGCTGATTATGGGACGGGACTAGCGTTGGCTTGGGGCGTAACTGCCGCCCTCTTTCATAGAGAAAGGACCGGGGAAGGACAGATGATCGAGGCGACTCTGCTGCAAACCGCCATGGCCTTTCAGGGGGCCTCGATTTTTGATTTACCGTTAGCAGACGAACAGTCGGGTGCGTACGTTAATCGAGAGCTTGTAAAGGAGTTACGGGCGAGGAATGCAAGCTACCAAGAGACCCTTGACGCACGGGGAGGAACGATAGCAAAAATTCTAGGGGGAGTGGCCAACATTTATTACAGGCCGTACCAAACGAAAGACGGCGCGGTAGTGGTAGGAGCCTTGTCTGCTAGCTTGTTTGCTAAGGTCCGTTCAGCTCTTAACACTGATTTCTTAGGACTTGCCGATCCAGAGCTTGCGACAGCTGATGCTGCATGGATAGAGCGTGCGCAAAGCGAAGTGGCGAAGATAGAGGACTATGTAAGATCAAAAACGACCGCGAATTGGTTAGAAATTTTCGACATTGAAGGAGTGCCGGGTGGCCCGGTTAATTTTCCGGAGGACATGCTGACCGATCCACAGGTCATTGCGAACGATATGCTCGTGGAGCTCGATCACGAGCTAACTGGCCCTCAGACTCAGGTAGGTCCGATTATTAAGATGTCTGGAACCCCACTCGAAACTGCTGCATCGCCGCCGCTCGGCAGGGATAACGATCGGTACGCGAGAATGGTAGGCTTTTCGGAGGAAGAAATATTATCCTTAAGAGAAAAGGGAGTGATCTTGTAATTAGCTGCCTAGCTCTTCCAGTATCCATTCAAAAAGGGTGCCGCACGCACTGTACATTGTCTCTGTGCGATTTCCTGGGAACAGTAACAACTCGCTTCTCGCTGCCCCCGACTTTCTAACTAGCGATAGGGCATATAGACCACCAGGGCGTTCAGGGTTACCGGTGGCGCTAGCAATGCCGCTTTCCGATACTGAGATGTCCACATCAAGTTGCTTCAGGGAGCCCTCTGCCATTTTAATTGCTGTTTCATGGCTCACCGAACCGGCGTCAAGAAGAGTTTCGCGATCAATGTCGAGCAGGTTTATTTTAGGGCGCCCATGATAGGCCGTGATCCCGCCGATAAATACCTTGGATGCGCCCGGGATTGACACCAGCAAGTGGCCGACTAGTCCGCCCGTGGTTGATTCTGCGGTGGCAATAGTAAGACCCAACTCAGCGCATTTACTGATCACGCTCTCCGCCAAGCTCGATGCCTCGACTGGCGTGAACGACATCCCACTTTTGTATAAATCTGACATTATATGGTCCGGATCCAATCAAAATTGCTAGCTATTGAGGGTAACCAGCAGTCTCTTTTATTGTCGCTATTTGGTTTAGATGGTCGGTATCGTGAACGCGTAAAAACAGGAACCAGGCCTTACTTGTAAGTTCACCGAAAAATGAATGAGGGGTAGTCAATTCCATATTAGGATTTTCGGGCACCCGTCTGCGCATTGTTGCCAAGTGCTCAGATGAATCGAGCAGTAAGGGCATTAATTCTGAAAGTTTAAGGGTATCAAGGTTTGGCGATTTTCGATCAGGTGGGACGTTTCCGTTTGCAAGGGCTTCAGTCGAGGCAAGAGTGCCATCACCCGCAGAGATTACATGTCGAACAATTTGAGTGATCCCCCAAGCTTCCTCTCCAGTTCCACCTCCCGGTTCCCAATCACCCTGTTCATCAGAAATTCCCGCCAGCGACTCCACTAATGCTGCTCGCGAACCAACAATACGAGGCCACAATTGGTCCCATGTGTATTTTCTACCCTGAGCTAGAAGATAGCCGCGTACCCTTTCGGCTTCTTCAGCACCTGGGCCACTTGTGTTTTGATTTGCCATAATTACCCCCTATTTCCCGTAATTCTTGCTGTGGCCCGAGCGAAGCGCTCCTGGTGGTCTGTTCCACCTCGCAGAAGCAGGTCTGCCTGGACTTCAAGCCCGATAGCATCTCCACCATTTAGAGACGCATTAATTGTCGCTTTTGACCACTTCAGAGCGAGCGGAGAGGCGGCAGCCACTTGACTGGCCATTGAATCGACAGCTGCGGTAAACTCCGCTTGGGAGACGCATTTATTCACAAGTCCAATACTTAATGCCTCATCAGCATCTACAACTCGGGAAGTAAAGATTAGTTCTTTAGCCGTTGGTCCACCAACGATGGAGGGCAGAGCAGCGGCTCCGACCACTAAACCATAATCAGCGCCGGGAAAACGGAAGCGAGTTCTATCGCTACAAATTCTGATATCACATGCGCATGCGAGTGCGGCGCCAGCGCCGTATGCAGGACCGTCAATGCTTGCAATAGTTGGTTTTTCCGAGGCGCCTACTCGGTTGGCTGCTTCTTGGGCGGGATTAAACCTTCTTTCGCCTCGTTCGTAAGCCGCGTTTGCCTCTGCCATATCGGCTCCAGCACAAAAAGAACCTTCGGACCCTTCAATAACTATAGTGATGACGTCCGAATCTTCATCGAGCTCTGACATTGCTTCAATGATCTCCACAGCCATTTCCTCATTTATGGCGTTGCGCTTATCGGCTCGGGTTAGCCGGAGGCGACCTACGCCATCTTTTTTCTCGATAGTGACAAATTTAGAAATAACAACCCCCTGATTTGAAATTATTACAGTTACAGAATAGCTCCATTTTGCCTCAGCTCAGCTATGTCGCTTTCTGAATAACCTACTTCAGCGAGTAATTCATCGGTATGTCGTCCTAAAGTGGGGCTAGCCCCCTGAGCGGCGGCGGGAGTTTTTGACATTTTCCAAGGAGGCGCTTGCATTTTGATAGGTCCAGCGAGCTCGTGTTCGAGTTCAATTACGTAGTTATTGGAGATGACTTGCTCGTCTTCGAGTAATTCTTGGACGAATTTTACCGGCGCGCACGGGACACCACCAGCCGTAAGAATTTGCTCCCATTCGTCAGTGTTATGGGAATAAAAAATAGCCTCTACCTGTGCGACCACTGATGCATCAATCGCCAGCTGAGCTGGGTTTACCGGATCGTAACCAGGTTCATCTCGGTTATGCTCAAAACCGACAGTAGTTCGTATTTTTTCGCGTAAGCTTGCTGAAAGTGCGCCAATTGCAATGGCTCCATCAGCTGTCTCAAAAACTCGATAATATACATTTCCCAGAGCCGCCGTTTTAAGTAGATTGTCGCGCTTTAAAAGAACATTTGCGTACGGGGTTCCTGTTTCGCGAGATTCGTTTAACATTTGCAGAAATGAATCTCTTTGAACTTGGTCGGCGAGAGGAACACTATGGAAAGCGCTCATATGAGTTGTCAGTGCATTTATTAACAAGCTGGTTTCTACTTTCTGGCCTTCCCCTGTTCGCTCACGGTGAAACAGAGCAGCGAGAACACCAGAGCAGATGGCATAACCGGTTGTGGTGTCTGCATACGCTGGACCGACTTGGGGTGCACCGGCATCTGTAACTTTTCCAACTGATGACATCATTCCACTGAAGGCTTGAACAACTATATCGTAGCCAGGTCGGTCGGCAAGATGACCCTCACGTCCCCAAGCGGTGTTATCGAGATATATTATGTCCGGCCTAATCTTTGAAAGTGTCTCGTAGTCAATTCCTAACCGTTTTGCTACGTCTGGTCGATAATTTATAACGACTACATCTATTTCGTTAACAAGTCGGTGAATTGCTTCTCTGGATTTCTCGCTTGCAAGATTGATCGCTAAGGATTTTTTTCCACGGTTAAGTCCGATAAATGTTTTTGATTCAAGTGGAATAAATTGAGCTGCCAACCTCCATGGTTCTCCGTTAGGAGGTTCGATTTTGATTACTTCCGCTCCCAGGTCCGCTAAGAGCTGGCACCCCAGAGGGCCAGCTATAATTTGGGTGAATTCGAGAACCCTTATTCCGTCAAGTGGTCCTGATACCATATGCACTCCTATTTTACTGCGTTAGTGCTTGAACTACACCGGTAATCTTAAGACCTAAATGAACAAAAGATGAGGATTTCTAACTAGCTGCTGTATCATAGTTAATTGAAGAGTCAGGAATCAGAGTAGTAAGGACACGACAGTGTTATTTGGTTCGTTGAAGGGATACGGGAATTCAATTAGGCTAGTTGAGCTCGCTGTGGTTTTGCTTGTTTCGATTATTCTTTCCTTGGCGTGCACAATAGAAACGGATACTAGTCTTGTACAGCCAAATTCGAATTCCGTAGTGGCTGTGGGGTCAAGCAACTCGACTCAAACAATTTCCACCTTGGCAGCTGATAACACCGAAGTGGCTTCAGAAGGAAGCTTAGATTTAGAGCAATTCACTAGTCTCTATGGCTACCACTCTGATTGTGATAAAGATGTTCGATTGGAAATAAAGAGTTTGGGAGTAAACGCTACTATTTGTAATCATTTCGTTCCGATTGGGTCGAATATGCCTAATCCCTACGGTCCCGCAGATGTTGCTATGTATGACTTGACGCAATGGAATCGACTAGGCGGAACACCTGGGTCGGGAGGTAACACAATTTTGGCTGGTCACGTAGATTACAATGCGACCGTCCCTTATGCGGATGCATATTATCGGGGGCCTGGCGTCTTTGAAAACCTTCGATTCTTGTCACAAGGTGACAGAATTGAGATACATACTGATGACAGAGTTTACGTATATGAGGTAATTTGGCGCCGAGCCTTTGATGTAGCTGTTGAGAATTGGAGAGACGCGTGGACCGCTGATGTCCCGGTCGAGAGTCTCACGCTTTACACCTGTGGCGGTACCTTTGACGTTGAGTCACGGAAATATAGCGATCGTTTAGTAATCAGGGCGCAACTGCTTCCCCAAGGATAGCCAGGGAAGGCAATAGAAGAGAGGGCTGATGAGCGTTTCTGATGACGAGAACGGGCTTCGTCTACTCCTTTCGAACAGATTGGATAAGCTGAGTTCACCAACGTCGATTTCAAACTTGAAATACGATCTTAATGCGGGAGTTCCGGATAGTGACTCTCTTCCACTTGAGCCGTTGCGGCGTGCATTTGACGAGGTGCTTTCTCTCAATCCTAAGGAGGCACTTACATACGACACCCCAAATTTTGGATTTGAGCCTTTGAAGGAAGCGATTATAGAAAAGATCGCTGAGACATTTAGGGACATTGACTCCTCTTGGGTGAGCTTAGTATCAGGTTCAGCACACGGACTTGATAACATAGCGGCCGCCTTTGTGGATGAAGGTGACGTGATTCTTGTTGGGGCGCCGACATATCCGGGTGCGATTAGAACATTTACATCGCGAGGAGCAAAATTAATTTCAGTAGAACAGGACGAATATGGATTTAGCGCGACAGGCTTGGAAACTGCTCTAACAAACGGTGCGGCCTCGAAATTAAGAATTAAGGCAGCCTATTTGATTCCGAATTATGACAATCCGTCTTCGACATTAATGCCTCTGGTGCGTCGTAAAGAACTGATCGAGGTTGCAAGGCGACACGAGATTTTGTTAATAGAAGACGGTGCGTATGCGGGTATCGATTTATCGGGGCCACCCCCGCCACCTTTGTTTCAACTAGCCCAAGGCCGAGGTGTAATCTATTGCGGTACCTTCTCAAAAACAATAGCGACAGGCCTACGAAGTGGGTACATATTGGCGTCCCCGGCTGTCACGAAAGCTCTTAAATTTATGAGATTTGATAATGCGTCATCATCTTTGGTTCAGCAGGCTATTCACAAATTTTATACGTCCGATGAATACCCAGAGCACCTGGAAAAAATCCAGAAGATTTATCGTTGCCGCCGAGATGTCGTAACCGACGCACTTAATAAGTATTGTAAATCTTTCGTGAGCTTCTCTGATCCCGATGGCGGGTTTTTCCATTGGCTGACACTGCGGGATGGACTTTCTGCTAACGAAATTAGAGAAACGGCAGCTCTGCAAGGTGTGGCCATTTCACCAGGTGGAGGCTACTATCTCGCGAATCACGTTGACCAGGATTCGCGAGTGAGAATTGTTTTCTCGGCCCTTGATGAAGCCTCTTTACTAGATGCAATTAAATTACTCGGTAAATCGCTCGAAATCATTAGTAAGTAAGTCGACTACAATAACTTTATCCTTCGGGGCAGGACGCAGCCTTGCCAGACAAAGCGATTACGCTCTAGGATCTTAGCAGCGTTTGCATAATAAAAATGGAGCATTTACATGAGTATTACCGGTGAACTGGAAGCCATATGGTCTGATTATGATTTAGATGAATTGGCGTCTGAGGGCGCCAAGTTTCTCTCGAGAGGATCGTCCACTGACTGGGGGTTGCCCGCGGATATAGAGCCGAAAGTCCCGCCGATTACTCTTGGGGGAGGAATTCCTGATCCGGACACCCTCCCGAGGCAGCAATTACTTGAGTCCATGGCACGTACCATAAATGTACCCACAGACGAACCGCTTAGGTACGGCGGCGGCGTAGGATACGAGGATTTAAGACATGAACTGGCGAAGCGATTCAATAAGGAACGCGGAGCTAATGTAACCGCCGAGCATTTTTTAATGACCAACGGCAGCGCGGGAGCAATTGATTTAGTTTGTAGCGCATATCTGTCACCCGGTGACACTGTGATCACGGAAAGGCCAACCTTTTCAGGCTCTGTCAGAACATTTAAAGGACATCAAGCAAACATAGTAACCGTCCCAATCGACGATAATGGGATGTGCACCGATCAGTTGGAAGATTTGATCGATAAAGTCAAGAAAGAAGGATCACGCGTAAAAATAATTTACACCATAGCTACCTTTCATAACCCAGCAGGCGTTTCTATGTCTCAAGACCGCCGAGAAGAGCTTTTGCGAATCGCTGCGAAACACCAAATTTTAGTAGTCGATGACGAGGCGTATGCGGAGCTATACTTCCCATCTACTCAGTTGCCAACGGATCTATCAACGCTTTCGGGCTGCCACGGTGTGATTTCGGTAGGCACTTTTTCAAAAATTATCGCAACCGGACTTAGAGTAGGTTGGATTCACGGTGATCCAAGGGTACTTGACCATGTATTGCGAATGAGATTTGATATGGGCAATTCACCTTTATTGCACCATATGGTGACGGATTTTATGAGTTCGGGCCGACTTGATGAGCATATTCTCTCGATGAGAGCTGTATACCAAGAAAAGTGCAGTGTGCTTGCAAGAGGCCTTCGTGATTATTGCGAACCTTACTTAACATTTCGGGAGCCGCTAGGCGGTTTTTTTATGTGGATCAACCTACAGCAGGGACTTGATCCGAAAAGCGTTCAAGCTGCAGCTGTCGAAGAGGGGTTGATTGCACCGGCGGGGCATGCTTTTTTTCCTAACCAAGCGGAGATGAAGTCGCGTAATATCAGGCTTGCGTATTCGTGGGCCCAGAAAGACGATCTAGAAGAGGCTGCGAGGCGACTTGGACGAGCCTGCGAGAGAGTTGCTGCAGGGGACATTTCCACTGCTTCTTGAAACTGATTAGGGGATACTTGTTGTCCAGAGGATAAAAACTTACGCGGCTGCATTAATTAGGGACTCAAACTCAAGCCAATCCTCAACTTTCTTGACGTGGTCCGAGACTTGGGAGGATGTGTTGTCTCCGCCAGCAAGACTCGTCGGCATCCATCCACCGGCAATCAAAACCGGAATAGTGTGATGGTCAAGGCTAAAGGTATTAATTTGAGAAATCATGTCATCTAGGTGAAACGCTAGCCCTAACTCCTGGGCGATAGGCCCCTTGTTTTCACGATTTGTTGGGTAAACATTTGCCTGAAGTCCGCGCGTAGAGAGCCACTCATCGATATGGTGAATTTCATGATCATATCTCGCAGTTAAGATAATAAATTCATGGCCGTTATTGATTAGTCGCTGCATCACCTCTACTGAATTTTGGCGGGGCGCAAGGCGAAGTGAAAGATCGGTTTCTAGAACTTCCTTTACAAGATTTTCACTTATTTCTTTTCCGATAGTGGAGGCTAGTGTTTGACCAGACTTCAGCGTTTTATCGTGACGTTCGCGGACCAAATCTTTTAGAAGAGAACGATAATCATTTAACGTGTCGTCAAAATCAATTCCGATTTTCATACGGGAGATCTCCTTGCTCGTAATTGTCTTCAGGCGCAAATGTTAGGGTTTAATTAATTGTTTTGAGAAGTCTCGTCAGGTGATTGTAGCAATTGGATAGTATTATTATCTGGGTCTCTCATTGTGGCGATCCACCCACCCCATGATTCTTGTTCAGGCGTCCGAATGAAGTTAATTCCGACAGACGACAAGTGTTTTGTGGTTGCGTGAATATTTGCCACATGTAAGTTAATCATTATGCGTTCAGGATCAGCGCTTTCAGTCTGTACTTCAGAATGGACACTAATTGTCAGGCGAATATCTTCTTTACCGCCGGGCCATTTGAAATTAACGAAGGAGTCGCGATGGTGGAGAGGTATCAAGCCCAGTTTGTTTACATAGAAATCCTTCATCTTTGCAAATCGATCGGTGGATGTCCAGATGATGATTCCGGCGATTCCGAAAGGATTAATTTCAGGCATAGTGTGTGGTTTTCTAATTAGTACTTTTAGCGGACACGTATTCAATCAGTGACTTGGTCGGGACGCCGGAACTACCTTTGATATGAATTCCAGAATCACTTTTAGCTGTCATTAGGCCCGCAATATCAAAATGAGCCCAAGGGTTATCGCCAACAAATGCTTCGATAAACTTAGCCGCAGTGATTGAGCCTGCGAGGCGACCACCCGTGTTTGCTAGATCGGCTGCTTCGCTCTTAATTTGCTTGGAGTAGTAGGCATCGAGGGGCATTCTCCAGATTAGCTCTCCGGTGGATCGCGCCACCGAGTCGAGTTGTCGAAATAAGTTGTCTTGGTTGCAGAAAACTCCGATTCTATAGTCTCCTAACGATACGCTCATAGCGCCAGTCAAGGTTGCTACGTCCAGTATGATGCCGGCATTTTTAACTTTTTTGGCATATGCAATACCGTCCGCGAGTACTAGCCGACCCTCAGCATCTGTGTTGATGACTTCGATGGACTGGCCATCCATGGCGTAGACGACGTCACCTGGTTTAGTCGCCCCACCCCCTGGCATATTTTCAGTACAAGGGGCGATCGCTACCACATGCGTCTTAAGCTTTAAGCGAGCTATTGCACCGATTGCAGAAATCACGGTGGCGGCGCCTGACATATCGTACTTCATGCTTTCCATACCGCCCGCAGGTTTAAGGGACGTACCACCCGTGTCGAATGTAATTCCCTTACCCACTAGGGCAATTGGCTTTCGCGGCCCGCCATTTTTGTAGGTCATGACGATAAATTTTGGTGGTTGGTGAGACCCGTTTGCAACTGAGAGATACGATCCCATACCTAACCGCTCAGCGTCAGATCTTTCGATAATTTCGATT
>Ga0315318_10000407_pt1 | contig 17241 bp, 17 predicted proteins | sample M1200m3416metaG_FD_203703 | JGI IMG/M metagenome (GOLD analysis project Ga0315318, IMG submission 203703) | Ammonia-oxidizing marine archaeal communities from Monterey Bay, California, United States - M1 200m 3416 | ecosystem: Environmental > Aquatic > Marine > Coastal | place: USA: California... | reverse complement strand
ACTGCTGGAATAGAAAAAGATATGAAAGATACAAGAGAAAAAATTGAGAAAGCTTATAATGAATACATGCAAGAATGGACAACAACAGGTGACATAAACGATGTGCCCGAAGTAATAGACAGTATGGACAGAGGAGGAAGATTAAAAGGTAAGGAGGCATACTTACCAGGCCCATGGGATAATGACGAAGGATTAGAAGGAGAACCGGAGGATTTTGAATAATGAACCTGGATAAGTCACAAATAGAAAGATCAGAAGGACCGTTTCTAACTAGAATTGGTGAGTTCAAATACTTAGATAATAATGAACCTGTAAGACGTGAACAAAAATATAGTATTTATTATCTAAAGACCAAGTCTGTAGCGTATCTATTAAATGTAAATAATAAACAAATTGTGAGAAAACAAAAAGTACTACAAGAAACTTATCAATCACTCAAGCCTGGAAAGAGCCGCGATGATTATCCAAAACAAATTTATAAAACCTCTAAAAATATAAAATTTAAAAGTAATATTATTAAGAGGACATTTGCCAAAAGTAAGTTAGAAAAAGATGCACAAATTATAGAAGTATCAGGGCGTACATTAACTAATTCTTATAAATTTATTACAATTAATTGGAAAGTTTCAGGAACACAGGAAGAAGCAATTTTTTATAATTCAAAAGTGTTAAAAAAAGCAGAAGGTGAAATGCCCGGTATCTCAGAAATATTACCACCTACACAATTACATAAAGAAAAAATTCTTCAATTTGACTAAATGAAACAATATATATAAGAAAGGTTTTAAAATTGGTTATAGAAACACAACAAGAGTATCAAAGTCTAGTTGACAATATCCGCGGTAAAGATGTCGTAATTGTTATAGTACATGAGGACTATAGAAAACATCCTGCTGAGAGTAGTATTGTTTCTGCAACATTGCAATATGATGATAATATCGTTGATATTGTATTTAGTCATTCTGAATCTTTAGGGGAAGATTTAGATATATCACTGCTATCATCAGCAAAAAGATTCTGGACAGACTCTGCAAAAGAATTCTATCACATCACAGGATTTACTAATGTCTATGATGCATCGTTATTGTGCCATTTAAATAAAATAAAATTAGAAGACATTACAAGACCTTATATTTTTGAACACATATATGAGCTTAATCATAATGAATTTAGTATGAATAAAATAGTGCCATTAGTAAAGGTACTGGAGTACTCTAGAAATAAATTAAGTAAAATAGCAAAACATAAAATACCTGTAGATAGAGGTTTTATCAAATATAATCAGGCATTGATAACATTAGCAAAATTAGAAAAACCAGGATTGAAACTCCAAAGAGGAAAATTCGATGCTGTATTTAAAAATGGTTATGGATATTCAAACTATAACATACTTACAACTACAGGAAGGCCATCTAATACATTTCGTGGTATAAACTTTGGTGCACTAAATAAGAATGATGGCACAAGAGCTCAAATCATATCTAGATTTGATAAGGGTATGTTAGTTGAATTTGACTATGATGCATTTCATCTTAGAATACTTGCAAAATTACTTAAATATAATATACCAACAGATATATCACTTCATCAATACTTTGCTGACAATGTTTATAATTCTTCATATGATGATTCCAAGAAGATTTCATGGCAAATTTTATATGGGGATGTCAAAGTTAGCAAAGACGATAATCCTTTTTTCTATAAAATTAAAGAAATGGCTAGCTCTCTATACAATCATTTTAAGATCCATAAACAGTTTAAAACACATATTTATAAACGTAAGTTTGCATCTAGCATAATACTTGAAGCAAATAAAAATAAGGTATTAAATTATTTTATTCAGTCATATGAAACAGAGCAAAATATTGAAACAATTAAGAAGGTTCAAAAATATTTGGAGCCTCGTAGTACGAACATGATATTATATACGTATGATAGTTTTCTGTTCGACCTTGATAGGACAGAGGGACTCAGAACAGTATTAGAGTTAAAAGAAATTCTACAGGGCGGTTCCTTTCCAGTTAAAATTAAGGCTGGATTAGGGTATGGTTCGATGAAAGATATTACGGAGAGAGTAAATGGACATAAGTAAAGTTATAAGCGATGCAATAGATAACGCATCATATCAAACATCAGATGGGATGATAGATCTTAAAGATCCAAATCATATCTTTTTAGTTAAGAAAGAGCTTAAGCAACATTTAGATGAAGAAGTTATTAATTCAGTTTTGTATGAGGCAACAAAAGGCGATTGGATAAGTGATGAATTAAAAGAAGCATTAGAAGCTAAAGATAAAACTGCAGATTTTAATTACTTTATAGATAAAACATGTTCAACAACTGATATTAGAAAGTCAGCTAAAGTGTACATCAAAACAATAAAAACATCAAAAGCAGCAACAGAATTTGTTGCTTCACTAGGACGTCTTGCAAAACCAGCGCATAATATGAAAGTAAAGGGAACTGTTGAAAAAGCAATGTACGCATTAAATGCAAAAGGTATTGGGACAGGAGAGATTTGGTTAGGATATGTAGTTAAAAATTCTCAAATACAGGGTGGCGGTGTATCTTTTGATTTATTAGTTGGCGGAACAAAATATGAGGTTAAAGATTATGGGACAAAAGGACCAAGCACAGCAATTCGTGTAGGTGTTGAGGGTAATGTTGCGCAACATGGTTTTTGGCGACAGGTGTTAGATACGCTATTAACTTTAGAAAAGATATTTGATACAATGGGTGCAGAGGACATAATGCCTGATCAAGATTTTATTCAAGTATCTAAAGAAATGATAGCAAGAAAAACAACAATAAGCACGGGAGAATGGAACAAGACTGATTTGAAAACATTTAGAGATTTTTATGTAATAGCATCAAATTTAACAGCAGTAGAAGATACAGGTTTTAATCAAATCAAATTTATCGGGCCTAATAGAAAGCCAATTACAAAAACTATTAAGCCAATAGAAACCGCAGATGATATAGGACAAATTGATTTTATAGAAAATGATGAATTGTATACACAAGTAGATATCGTCAATCAATTAAAAAAGTTACCGTATGTCAGAAAACCCTCAGATTTTCAAAAAGGTTTAGATGACGCAATATCAAAGATAGTTGATAAGGGTACAGCAGCTGAATGGATTATTTTTAGAAAAGGGGTAATAAAAGTATTGAAAGGCGCTAAGAAATTTAAGTTTAGTCATGTATCACAGGGTGGCGTAAGAATATTGGATCTATAATGATCAAACTAAAAGACTTATTATTAGAGGCGAAATGGGACAAGGTCGCACATAGGGTATGGGATCATATAATTTCTAAGAGAATATATTTAACACAAGAGAAGTTAGAAGAATTATCTAATGCCTTTGCTAGAAAGGGCCATTATAATAAGAAAGATTTTTATGAAGCTGTTAAGAGAATAGCAAAATCAAAAAATTGGTTCACGCAATTTATAGTTGACAAAGGACAAAACGGAGCAGGAGTATTCTAATGATAAAATTAAAAGATTTACTAACAGAAAAGAAAAAAATACAAGGCTATTATCTAATGGATCAGCTTGAGGATTTGGCAAAAGACGTTAAAAGATCAGGTGAGCCAAAAGCTGCTAAAGCTTTAATGTATTTGCATGCTAAAATAGATCAAACAGCTCGTGATAAAGATTTGAGTGTTGATGATGTATTTGATTATCTTGATGATCCACGTGCTAGAAGCATTGCAAAACATGTCCCGGAATGGATGATTGAGGATTTATTTGAAGGGAATAAAAATGATTAAATTAAAAGATTTATTATTTGAGGAGCTAACTGATGAGGACTTAGAGGTTGGTGATGCTTATAAAAATTCAACAGCTCGAGGATTTGAGGTTAGCTTTGTATATGCAATAGAAAGACGAGGTGGTGTCACCACTTTAGATTATCAGTTTAAGCCACAATATGGTGCATCTGGATTTATGGGTGTCGGAGTTGGTCCTGCTAAAAGTGTTGATGGTTGGGGTAAGGATAAAAAAATTAATGTTACTTCTGGAATGAAAAAAGAAATGATCAAGACATTAGAGACTGCTATGAAAAGTAAATATAAGAACTCAGAAGAAGTAGATACGTTAGTAAGAAATGGCTTACGATTATCTGACGTATTAAGCTGGGTAAAAAGATTGTAGTGATAAAATTAAAGGATATATTGATGGAAGAGAGATGTAATGATACAGCTGGGATTGTTCTACAGTCAGATGTTGGTGTTGTGTTAGTTAAAGAAACTGAATGGTGGGGCATACCAAAAGGTAGAGTAGATCATGGCGAGACACCTTTAGAAGCAGCTATACGAGAAACAATAGAAGAGGTTTCAATATTAGTGACTAAAGAGGGAAGTCATATAAACACACCAGTTATTGAACTTGCAGTAAAACAAAATTCTAGAGGTGGTGCATTCTTTATTTATCAATCAAGATTAAAGATGTCAGTAATACCACAGAAAAGTCATGAACACGAAGAGGTCAGGTATTTTGATTCTATACCAGATAATATAGACCCAAGACTAGAAGGATTAATATAATGAAAACACAATTATTATGTACTTTTTGCAGCAAGTACGATTTTGAGGAAACAGTTGATCTTATTAAATTAGCAGCAAATGTTGTATTTAATAAGATTTATATTTTTGAAAATATTGATGAAGTAGATTCTTTAATATGCACATATAATGTAGAGAAGACAGAAGATTTTATACAAAATTCAAAGACGATGGCAATTCATCGCAAAAAAGAAACAAATACACTGTACACTATAAATGCATTGAACGAAGCTATAAGAAAAGAAAATGATGGCGTGTTAGATAAGTCCTATTCTTTACATTGGGAATCATATAAGAATAGTTTATTACTAACGAATGATAAGGGTCTAAATATTGTAAGAACAAAGTTATACAAAATAGTTGATGTATAAAAAAGTTATATAAAAACCACACTTTGAGAATTTAGAAGTATATATATTTTATTACGCGAGTAATCGCGTTGATTATTGAAAATTGAGATTTTGAAAAGTACCCGGGAATGATCGTCCTGGTACGGGATTGGTCGAATAATGGTTTTCTGAAGGAGGCCATAAGACAATCTAACGTAATGTCGTGGTGACTGACCACTTGCCGAATGTGGTGAGTAGGTAAAGGTCTTGTAGACATACGATACGTAATGTACTTCTAGAAAAACTAAAAGAAGCGATTCTTTGACCCTGTTATGGGTAAGGGTAACACCGAAATCCCATCTTGTGGCCGAATTAATCTAAACTCAGAGAGATAAGGCAATGACAAACAGGTTGTGCTGGCTTCAACGATAGTTAACCACTATTGAGAAGAACTAAGGTAACTCTTAGGTGTTAGGTACAGGGTTCGACAAATCTGAGCTAGAAGTTGTAGGTAATCGCAAGCCCTACATCCCCAAAATTTTCTAAAATAAAAATCCCTGCTGCTCCCAATTTACTATATAACGATAATTCTGATTTATAATAACGGCAGGGATTTTTTTAATAAAAAACTAATTTTTGACAATACTAACTAATATATATTTCTGTAATAATTAAACAATGAACAATTAACAAGGAGTAATGACAATGGACTTAAGCGTAATAAAATCCAGGTTATCACAATTACAACAATCAAACACAAGAACTTCAAATCTATGGAAACCGAGTCCAGGAAAGACACAAGTTCGAATCGTACCTTATAAATTTAATAAAGACAACCCATTTATTGAGTTGTATTTTCATTATGATATGGGCGAGAAGAATTATTTGTCTCCTATCTCATTCGGTCGTCCAGATCCGATTGAGGAGTTCGCAACTAAGTTAAAGACTTCCGGCAATAAGGAAGACTACAAACTTGGTAGGAAAATAGAAGCTAAGATGCGTACCTACGCTCCTGTCATCGTTCGCGGTGAGGAGAATGAAGGTGTAAAATTCTGGGGCTTCGGAAAAATGGTGTATCAGGAATTGCTTTCTGTTATAGCTGATCCAGACTACGGTGACATCACTGATCCAGTAAAAGGTCGTGATATTGTCGTTGAGTTTAAGACCAGCGAAGAGACAGGACGTGCTTTTCCGATGACGACTATTAGGGTCAAGCCTAATCAGACGCCTATCACAGAGAACACTGAAGTTATGGGTGTAGTCAAGGAGACGCAAAAGAATATCACAGACATTTACTCAGAATTAGAATATGACGATTTACAAAAAGCTCTTGAAGCTTGGTTACATTCTGAAAATCCTGTAGATGACAAAGATATAGCTGACCCTGCAAAGGCTGCAAATAGTCAAGCTGCTACTGAGGACGTTTCCTCGGCATTTGACGACCTATTTAACTCTTAAACAAGGAGAACGCTATGAGCGAGAGACGTGATGTCCTTGCTAGCGAGTTAGCCGAAAGTCTAAACTCGAAAGTAAAAGGGCAAAAAGTAGCATTTTTCTTAGATGGATCAGATGACACACCAACTGATATCAAAGATTTCATATCTACAGGATCATCTTTACTTGACTTAGCAGTATCAAACAGACCGAATGGTGGAATAGCAGTGGGAAGAATAACGGAGATCAATGGTCTTCAGGCTTCCGGAAAATCACTGCTTGGTGCACATATTCTTGCTGAGACACAGAAAAAAGGTGGTATCGCAGTTTATATTGATACAGAAACTTCCGTTAGTAAGGAATTTCTAGATGCAATTGGTGCTGATACTAAGAATATCCTGTATCTTCATATGGAAACTGTTGAAGATATATTTCAAGGAATTGAAGATATCGTAACTAAAGTAAGAGAGTCTTCTAAAGACAAATACGTCACCATACTGGTTGACAGTCTTGCTGGAGCATCTACTAAAGTTGAAATGTCATCTGATTACGAAAAAGATGGATGGGCCACATCAAAGGCAATCATAATCTCTAAGGCAATGCGTAAGATTACACAGATGATTGGTAGACAAAAGATCACACTTGTGTTTACAAATCAATTGAGACAGAAATTGGGTGTTATGTTTGGTGATCCATATACGACTAGCGGAGGTTTGGCACTGCCATTCCACGCTTCAACTCGTATACGATTATCGAATATGGGCATGATCAAGGACAAAGAATCAAATGTAATCGGACATAAATGCCGTGCTAAAATTATCAAGAATAGAATCGGACCGCCACTGCGAATATCAGATTACGAAATGTATTTTGATCGTGGTATTGATGATGCCGGTGGCTGGCTGCTAACTCTTAAGAATATTAAGGTAGCACAAGGTGCTGGAGCTTGGTATACTATTGACTACAACGGTACTCCTGTAAAATTCTTATCAAAAGACTTCAAAGATAAGCTAGAAGAAATAGACGGACTCAAAGAATATCTCTATGATAAAATCTGTGAAGCTAACATCCTGAAGTATGATGATAAGCGAGGCATTGATGATGTTGAATTTACAGACGAAGTAGTCAACGAAGATGCGTGAGAGATATAAAGAGATACTTTCTCAAATTGGTGAGCATGTAAGAAAAGAACATAGCGTTAATGACCATGTCCTGATAATTGATGGTTTAAATAACTTTATCAGGACGTGGGCTGCGTCACCTGCTACAAATTCTGATGGTCAACATATTGGTGGGATTGTAGGTTTTTTACAGACAATTGCATTAGCGATTAGAACTCTTAGCCCAACAAGAACGATTATAGTTTTTGATGGTAAAGGTGGTTCTGTAAGAAGGAAAAAACTTTATCCAGATTACAAAGCCGGAAGAAAGCCTCTTAAGAGGCCTAACAGGATTGAAGGGCTATCCGATGAGAATGAATCGGAAAACATGCGTAGACAGTTTAGACGTTTACTTGAATATCTAGGTTGTTTACCTGTTACCTTCATGTCTGTAGAGAATATAGAAGCAGATGATGCTATTGCTTATATTGGTAAGCAAATTTTAAGAGACTCTCAAATAACAATAATGAGTACTGATAAAGATTTTTATCAATTAGTTGATGATCGCATATCTGTTTGGTCACCTACAAGAAAAATACTTTATGATAGAAAAAGATTAGAGGAAGAATTTGAAATAAAGTCAGAAAATTTTATTTACTATAGAATGATTGATGGTGATAAATCTGACAATATCAATGGTGTTAAAGGGATGGCACTTAAAACAATTCGAAAGAAATTCCCATTTTTGAAAGATCAGATTGTGCCTAATTTAGAGGAATTTTTAAATGTTTCAAAATATACTGAATTCAAAGAATTGTTAGAAAGAAATTACAAACTAATGCAACTTCATGATGTTGACATCCCAGGAAATGCAAAGTTATCTATTCAGGATCAAGTTAGAGATGGTTCTGGTAGATTAGTGAAATACAAGATTCATAAAATGTTTCTAGAAGATACAATAGAAAACGCAATTAGGAATCCTGACGTCTGGCTACAAAATAGCTTTAACCAATTAGAACTACTACTAAATAATGCCGCCAATAAGTGATGCACTAACAAAATACGGATCTGTCTTTCAGACAAAAATAATAACTGCATTATTAGCAGATTATAAATTTGCAGTTACAATATATGATATGCTCCAGCCCGAGCTTTTAGACACAGAGGCAAAGCAATGGATCGTAAGAAATATTAAAGAGTACTATTACGAATATAAAGTGATGCCGTCTTTACCAATTTTAAAGATAAAATTAGGAGATGTATCAACTGACTTATTACGAGATGCTATTATAGATGAATTACGTGAAGTTACAAAACATTTAGAATCACCAGATCTTGAATTTGTTAAAAATGAAACTACAACATTTTGTAAAAATCAAGTTCTCAAAGAAGCTATTGTCAAGTCTGTAGACCTATTACAGATTGGTCAATATGATGAGATAAAACGTGTTATTGATAATGCAATGCGAGCTGGTACACACAGAGATATTGGATTGAATTATCTTAAGGATTTTGATTCAATTTTAGATGATATTGCTAGAGAAACTGTTAAAAGTGGATGGGATCCAATTGATCATATAATGGATGGAGGCTTGTCAGGTGGTGAACTTGGTGTTGTTGTTGCACCGTCCGGAATAGGTAAAAGCTGGTTTCTACAAGCACTTGGTGTCAATGCATTAAAGGCAGGAAAAAATGTAATACACTATACACTAGAACTAAATCAAGCATACGTTGGAATGAGATATGCCACAATATTTTCTGAGGTTCCTGTTGCAAATATTAAAGAAAATAAAGATGATGTTAAAAAAATAATAGAAAATCAGTGTAAGGGAGAATTGCTTATAAAATACTTCCCAACTAGGGCTGCTTCAGTTCAAACTTTACATACACATTTAAAAACAGTTGAATTAATGGGACACTCACCAGATCTGGTGCTTGTTGATTATGCAGATTTATTAAGTGGCTCAAGTTCACAAAAAGATGCTGCAGTGCGCCATGTTTTAGGCGACATATACGAAGATCTACGTGGCTTAAGCGGAGAATTTCAAATACCTGTTTGGACAGCATCACAATCAAATAGGTCATCATTAGAAGATGAGGTAATTGGTGCAGAAAAGATTGCAGAATCATATGCAAAAATAATGACAGCTGATTTTGTTATGTCTTTATCTAGAAAGATAGCAGATAAGATTGCAAATACAGGACGTGTTCATGTTATAAAGAATAGGTTTGGTCCTGATGGAATGACCTATCCTACAACTATGAATACATCAATAGGAAAAATAGATATTTATGATTCATCATCAGTTACTGGTCAATCGGAGCAGAAAAAACAGGATAATGGAAGTGAGTATACAAGAAAATTATTAGCAAAGAAATATGAAGATTATAAACCAACAAACAAAGTAGATGATCAAAAATACAAAGATTTTAAATCAAATTAGTGTATATCCCTTTATTTATCTGTGTTCAATGGTTCGTTATTTTATAAGGAGAAGGTTCTAATGACCCAAAAGTTTAAGTTATCACAATCATTTATAGACAAGTATAAAAGGAAGAAACCACCATTTGGCTTTAATGGGCTTGGTGAGTTAGTTTATATGCGAACATACTCACGCCTTAAAGAAGATGGAAAAAATGAAAAATGGTGGGAAACAGTAAGACGAGTTGTAGAAGGAACATATTCAATGCAAATGAATTGGATTGAATCACATCAATTAGGATGGAACCCTTGGCGTGCACAATCTTCAGCGCAAGAAATGTATGATAGAATTTATTATATGAAGTTTCTTCCTCCAGGTCGCGGCTTGTGGGCCATGGGAAGTGTGATTACTGAAGAAAAGAAATTATATGCAGCATTAAATAATTGTGCATTTGTATCTACAGAAACAATTAAAGATGATAGCTCAAAACCTTTCACATTTTTAATGGATGCTAGCATGCTTGGTGTTGGAGTAGGTTTCGATACTAAGGGCGCAGATAAAATAATGGTAAAGGGCCCAACTACAAAGAGGGATCCGGAAATATTTGTGATACCTGACACACGTGAAGGATGGGTTGAGTCTGTTGGGGCATTAATAGATTGTTATTTTCACGGAACGCCCGAAGTTAACTTTGATTACAGCAAAATTAGACCTGCTGGTAAATTAATTAAGGGTTTTGGTGGTTTGTCAAGCGGTCACGAACCTCTACAGGAAGTACATGAAGCAATAAGAAAAGTATTAAAAATGAATGCAGGTGCTCCACTTACAGTAACAACAATTGTAGACATAATGAATCTTATTGGTAAGTGCGTAGTAGCAGGAAATGTGCGCCGTACTGCTGAAATCGTTTTTGGTGACCCACACTCTGAAGAATACTTAGATTTAAAAAATTATAAAGTTAATAAGCATAGGGATCAATATGGGTGGACAAGTAATAATAGTATCTTTGCTGAACTTGGTATGGATTATACTGATGTATGTAAACGAATCGTGGATAATGGTGAACCTGGTTTTGCTTGGTTAGAAAATATGCAAGGCTATTCTAGAATGAAAAATGGTAAGGACAATAAAGATCACAGAGCAGCTGGTGGTAATCCATGTCTTGAACAAACTTTAGAGTCTTATGAATTGTGTTGTCTAGTTGAAACATTTCCCAATAAACATGAATCATTAGAAGACTATAAGAAGACATTAAAGTATGCGTATCTGTACGCGAAAACAGTAACATTAGGTAAGACTCATTGGCCAGAAACAAATAGAGTTATGCTAAGAAATCGTAGAATTGGTTGTTCAGTTAGTGGAATTGCACAATTTATAACAAATCGTGGTATTGGAGAACTAAGACAGTGGTTAGAATCAGGTTATGATGAAATACACAGATTAGATGATGTCTATTCAGATTTTCTTGCAATTCCAAAGTCAATTAAGATGACTTCTGTAAAACCAAGTGGAACAGTATCTTTACTGGCAGGTTCCACACCAGGAGTTCACTACCCTGAATCTAGATTTTATATTCGTAGAATAAGAATCTCAAAACAATCAAATTTGTTAAAGCCTCTAGAAGACGCAGGGTATAAAATTGAACCTGCATTTGGATCTGAAGATTCTACAGTTTGTATCGAGATTCCTGTAGATGTTGGTGAAGGAATACGTACTGCAAAGGAATTGACAGTATGGGAACAATTTAGTCTTGCGGCTTTTATGCAAAGACATTGGGCAGATAATCAAGTTAGTTGTACTGTAACATTTGATCCAGATACAGAAGGAGATCAATTAAAACAGGCACTTAATTATTTTCAATATCAATTAAAAGGAATTAGTTGTCTACCAAGATCTAATGCTGGTGCTTATAAGCAAATGCCCTATGAAGCAATTGATGAAAAAACATATAAAAAAATAACTAAAAAATTAAAAAACTTATCATTTGCAAAAATGAAGGGAGAGGATGCAGAAGTTGAATTATTTTGTGATGGAGACGTTTGCATTATTTAAAAAAAATATATATTTTGAACAATTAACACTATATATATATTAAATGGTTATAGATAAAGGAGTTACAAATGCACGATTGTTATATTGCTAGCGGTTGGTTTAATGAAAATCAAGCTAGAGATTTAGAAAATATTAAAGAAGCACTAAGTGATGTAGGATGTAGATATTTTTCACCAAAAGATGAAATTGTTGCTAAACCTGATGCTTCAAAAGAAGAACAGGAAATGATCTTTAGAGGAAATGTTGATGCTATTACAGATGGTGATTTTGTGGTATGCAACACAAGAGACAAAGATCTTGGTACAATATTTGAAGCAGGCTTTGCTTACGCATCAGGGGTACCAATAATCTACTATGCTGAAGGTTTAACCGGGAATTTTAATCTTATGTTATCACGTAGTGGTAGAGCTGTTGCAACAAATGTTAAAGAATTAAAAGATCAGGTCACACAAATAATGGAAAATCCAGATTATGAAAAAGAATACATTGGTTTCATTGAGTGATTTTGTAGATAAGATCTACACTTTAAAAGCACTCACAAGATACAATAATAAATTTAAAATAATAAATGAATCAGTAGCAGAACATTCTTATTTTGTTGCTGTGCTAGTACTTAAAATGTATGATGATTATAATTTTAATTTAGAAGAGGCTCTTAAAATGGCACTTATTCATGATATACCAGAATTACATTTATCAGATGTCACACATGATGTAAAACGTAATTTTCCAAAGCTAGCACAAGAAGTAACCAATGCAGAATATGTTATTATGAAGCAAAAATATCCGCAATGGTTTACAGAATTCAAAAAATTTGAAGATCAGGAGTCAGTTGAGGCATTAGTTGTAAAGATGGCAGATAATCTTAGTTGTGTACAATATGCAACTGCAGAAATAATGCTTGGTAATAAGGGCTATATGAAAGAAGTCGCAACATCAGCGGCAACAAGAGTTATGCAATGTGAAGTAAAATTAAAAAAATGGAGAAGAAGAAATGCCAAAAAATAATGAACTAGAAATTGTTCAATTACCTACAAGTTTAGGAATAAATGATGCTGTAAATACAGATTTTATAGATCATTTAGAGTCTATTAAAGTAAAACTAGTAAGTTGTCCGCCTATAGAAGAACTTAGAAATTATATTCCAGATTTTTGTACAGCTACATGGGCAGAGGATCCTTTTCATTCTAATGATTTGTCAGACTATGATAAAGATAAAATGATATGGATGTTATTTGATGGCAAGCTACTTCCAACAGCTTTTGAAACAATTAATTGTACATTTACTATTGACGGTATTGATACACAATTTGTTACGCATTTAATCAGACATCGAACATTTAGTTTTTCAGCACAGTGTACAGGTGATAGATCTCAACGTGATGATACAGCACTTGTACCGCATGGAATCATTAATTCTCCAGAATACTATGAACGTTACAAAAAACTTGTTGAAGACGGCAAACAACTATATGCTGATATGGTTGATACAAAAGAAATTTCAATTATGGATGCTAGACATATTTTACCTAAATGTTTAAGTACATTTTATTGGGCACGTGGAAATATTCGTGATGTAATGGGATTTATTAAAACAAGAATAGACAAACAAATTCAGCCTACTGAAGATAATGTTGTAGCATATTATATGTGGTTAGAACTAGTTAGACAATACCCGATGATTGTTGACTGTATTGATATTCATACGCCTGCAAGGTACTATATTTCAACAGCACGTACCGGTACAGGTACAAATCTCTATTTTCCTGATGAAGATTCTGATCAATTTGAGTATAATGAAATGGATTTCTTATATCAAGCAAGGCGGGATGAATTAAACGGCACAAAAGGTGGTCAAAATACTTTTCTAGAAATTATTAAATCTATAGATAAAGAAATTGAAGATCTCCGCCGACAGGCATATGAGCGATACGATTTTTTAGGTAAAAAATAATGAGAGTTTTAGTTACAGGTGAAAAAGGCTTTATAGCATCTAATTTACCCAAGTCTCTGCTTAAGCATGATATTGAATTTATAAATTTAAATAAAAATGGAAGAATAGCATACCCTGCCAAGGTCAATAGTAATGATGAAATGTGTGTGCATAGAAATAATATTAAAGAATGGGTGAGAGTATTTGAAACACTTAAAGTTGATATGGTTATACATAATGCTGCTGTTGTTGGCACAGACGTAGTCGCGCTGGATCCAAATGAAGCAACACTAACTAATCTAGCAGGAACGTATAATATTGTTCAAGCTGTAAATCAAGTTGACATTCCTATTGTTTATCTTGGAACAACTGTAATTTATGATACAAAAATTTATCAAGATGGATTAATCTATGAAAATTCACTTACAGGGCCAACAACATTTTATGGTAATTTAAAATTATGGGCAGAACAATACGTTATTGAGAATGCAAAAAAATGGATAGTTCTTAGGCCTTTATTTGCATACGGTGGTGTAGGTGATATGAACTCATTAATGGCAAAAACTTTTTATTCTAGTATGATTCCAAAGAAAATTGATATGTTCTTAGATCCTACTAAATACAAAGATTACTTGCATGTAGAGGATTTTTGTGATGCTGTTGCACTAGCTTGCAAAATGAAGTTATACGGCAAAGATTATAATATTGCTGCAGAAACACCTTTGATTACAAGTGAGATTGTAGATTTAATGTCAAGAATCTCAGGCCAGGACTTAAAATTACTTATTGACTGGAAGCCGGAAACAGACTACTTAGGTAACCATAGGCTCTCAACTGCAAAGTTCAGGACTGATACAGAATGGATGCCAAAAATAACTTTAGAAGATGGTTTACGTAGGTCGCATAGCAGTATCATAAAAAACTTCAAAGATCCAGAAAAAATAGCATATAATCCTTTAGTGTATTTAGATGAGGCAAAAAATAAGGGTGTTGATCTTACAAAATTTTATTAAAAAAAGCCTTTACTTGTATAGGTAAACTGTGTTAGATTCTATTATCAACACAGGATTTAAATGTCATTAAAGAACATCATCCCACCAACAAAATTTACAGGCCTCCATGCTCATACATCATTTAGCACATTTGATGGCTTGGGTTATCCAAAAGATCATATTAATTTTATTACAAGTGAAGAGCAGGGAATGGATTCATGGGCATTGACTGACCACGGTCAAGGCTCCGGATTAGCACACGCACATCAGCATTCAGAAGTATTAAAAAAGAATGGTCGTGATTATAGACAACTTTACGGTGTTGAATTTTATTTTGTACCTTCCCTAAAAACTTGGAAGGATCAATATAATGCACATCGTGAAGCAGTACAGGCTGAAAAAAATGCTAAAAAACAAGAGAAGCTAGCTACAGCACCTATTTTTATAGATGCTGAAAAGGAAGTAGAATCAGGTGGTCATGTATTAGAGGACGAATCTGAAACAAAAGGATCTTCAAAAGGAAAGCCAGCTTGGAAGAGATACTATCATTTAGTTGTTGTTGCAAAAAATAGGCAAGGATTAGCTAATCTATTTACACTTGTTAAGAAATCTTATAAGGATGGATTCTATAGATTTCCTCGTATTGATTTTGAAATGCTTAAAGAGCATGGTGACGGCTTAGTTGTATCAACAGCATGTGTTGGAGGCTTAGCATCGGGTATAATTTACAATGAGTTTAAGGACTTGACTTTTAATCAATTCCATCCTGATCTATTAAATGACGCGATCAAATATAATACAATTATGAGTCGTTTAGAAAATATGACAGATTATTTTATTGATTGTGTAGGCCAAGAGAACTTCTTTTTAGAATTACAATTTAATCAATTGACAGCACAACAAATGACTAATCGTATGTTACTTGATTTATCACGAAAAACTGGTGTAAAACTTATATCAACTGCGGATTCTCATTTCCCATCACCAGATAAGTGGGAAGCACGTGAGCTGTATAAGAAAATAGGCTGGTTTAGTAATGATCCAGCAAAGATGATATTGCCAAAGAAAGAAGAATTAAAATGTCTACTTTATCCTAAGAATGCACAACAAATGTGGGATGGATTTGTAGACAACTATAATGAGTATGATTTCTACAAAGGTTATGAAAATGATGTAAAAGACTCAATTAATAGGACACATGATATTGCATGGGATATGTGCGAAGATGTCTGGATAGATACTAAGGCTAAGTTACCCATGTTTGGGTCAACAGAAAAACCTGCATTTAATATGCTTGTTGAGCTAGTTAAGGAAGGTTTGATTAGCGAGGGACTAGATAAAGATCAGCGTTATATTGATCGTGCCAAGGAGGAATTATCAGATATTAAGTTTCTTGGGCATGAATCATATTTTATAGCAATGTACAAGATATTTGAGAAGGCACGCGAAAAAACCCTTTTCGGCCCTGGAAGGGGATCCGGATCTGGTAGTATAGTAAATTATTTACTTGGTATTACACAAATTGATCCTCTTCCTTACGAACTTTTATGGTCTAGATTTTTAGGTAGACATCGAGTATCATGGCCAGATATTGATACGGATGCTGGTGATCGTGAAGCATTAATTGAGGCATCACGTGAATTATTTGGTGAAGATGCAGTCATCCCGGTGTCAAATTTCAATACACTAAAACTAAAATCACTTATTAAAGACATATCAAAATTTTATGGTGTCCCATTTGGTGAAGTAAACAATCTTTCAAATGGTCTTCAAGAAGAAGTTATGCCGCATGCACGTAATGAGGATGAAGAAAAATCTGTGTTTGTATTAAAGCATGCAGACTGTATGAAATACTCTAAAAAATATCGTGATTTTATGACGCAATATCCAGATGTAAGCAAACATGTTGAGACATTATTTATGGAAAATAGGAGTATTGGGAGACATGCTGGCGGTGTTATTGTTGCAACTGAAAAAGATATAGAAACATGCATGCCGTTGATCAGCGTGAGAGGTGAGTTACAAACACCCTGGACTGAGGGCATGAACTTTAGACATCTTGAGGATAACGGATTTCTAAAATTTGATTTTTTAGGATTGACGCTATTGAAAGATGTTGAGAATTGTATCAAGCGTATACTCATAAAGCAGGGTAATCCTACCCCAACATTCTTAGAAATTAGAGATTATTTTGATGATAAACTAAATTGTCGTTATAACAAGCAAGATGATTCAAAAGTTTGGAAGCATGTTTACGGAGAAGGGCACTTTACAGCAGTATTTCAATTTACTGCAGATGGTGCTCGTAGATTTTGTTTAGATGCACAACCTGCTGATATCGAAACGCTTGGCGCATTAACGGCAATATACCGTCCGGGACCGCTAAAGGCAAATGTTCATAGAAAATTTGTC
>Ga0315318_10000404_pt1 | contig 17285 bp, 10 predicted proteins | sample M1200m3416metaG_FD_203703 | JGI IMG/M metagenome (GOLD analysis project Ga0315318, IMG submission 203703) | Ammonia-oxidizing marine archaeal communities from Monterey Bay, California, United States - M1 200m 3416 | ecosystem: Environmental > Aquatic > Marine > Coastal | place: USA: California... | reverse complement strand
AGTGGATGGAACACCGGCAATGTTTCGGACATGACTCGTATGTTCGAGTACTGCGAGCAGTTTAACAGTCCCATCTTCCAGAACGTTTCGTCAGTAACCAACATGGACTCCATGTTCTACGGCGCCACCGCGTTCAATCAGCCCATCGGCAGTTGGGACGTGAGCAATGTAACGACCATGCATCGAATGTTCCGCGCTTGCCCCGCGTTCAATCAGGACATCGGCAACTGGGTCACATCCTCGGTCACAAACATGGGTTCGATGTTCCTAAGCGCCTCGTCATTTGACCAAGACATTAGTGGCTGGAATGTAGCTGCTGTGACTAGTTATATTTCTTTTGACGGTGGCACACCAACCTCATGGACTGGTAATGAGAAGCCATGCTTCGGAGGTGTTTGTTGGAGCTCTAGTAGTAATAGCAGCAGCAGAAGTAGCAGAAGCAGCAGCAGAAGTTCTAGTAGCAGCGTGAACAGCTCCTCTAGTAGCGTGAACAGCTCCTCTAGTAGTAAGCACAGTAGCTCTAGCAGTTATGAAGCAGACTATGGCGCAGCGGCTCTTGATGTAAATGGGTATGTATATATAAGAGCGGCAACGACACGTCATGGTAAGCCGTATTGGAAGACATTTAATACAGCAGGTACCTCTCATATGTTTATAAGCTATGACGGTTCAAGCAAATGGATCTGGACAGTAGGTGCGGTTACTACGCCTGAACATAATGTTATGTCGAGCTCTCCATTGTCGGATAATCCAACCGGCACCTGGCCATGGCAGGGAACATGGACAGGAGCTTTAGCAGGCAATCTGACACCCATGACCTTTATACAGAACTGGAGTTCTAGTAGCAACAGCAGCAGCAACTCCTCTAGTAAAAGCTCTAGCAGCCGTAGTAGCAGCCGTAGCAGCGCCTCTAGTGAAAGCTCTAGCAGCAAACCTGATATATACGCGGTTATAAGTGACATAGTAGGTCCTACTGGCTCCCGATTTGGAAGTACTGTAGCGCTATCAGGAGATGGTAAAACAGCTGTTATAGGCGCCATGAAGGAGGAAGCAGGAGGAACCACCGCTGACGAAGAAGGCAGTATTCTCATTGTACGACCAGACCCAGCAGGATCGGAATGGGGAGAATATGGACCAACTAATATTACTACACACAAACTTGTAGGAGATATAGACGCAGACAGCCACTTTGGTGCGTCCATAGCGATTAATTATAGCGGGACCAGAATTGCCGTAGGTGCTCCTGAGAAAGATTTCACACCCTGGTGGAGCGAGGGGGTAGTTAAAGTTTTTGAAGAGACTACGCCAGGAAACTGGACGCAACTAGGACAGGACTTGCAAGGAGCAAAATATAATAATTTAGGCGAACGAGACACGTTAGCACTATCAGAGTCTGGCGATGATCTTATCCTAGGAAATCCTTATTGGGACGACCCTAGTCAGACAATAATAGATAATTCGGGTAACGTAGTACATTACACATTGACAGGAGGAAATACCTGGACGGCACAAACCACACTGACGGGCTCTGGAGTTGATTCAGATAAATTTGGGAACTCAGTCGATTTAAGCGCTGATGGAAACTACCTAGTAGTAGGGGAACCAAGATGGACAGACGCCCAGAGCGAGGATCTTGGGAAAGTCTATGTTTACAAAAAAGATATTAATGGAACTTTCCAGCCATTTGGTAATGAAATAGTAGGACAAATCCACCCCAGTAGGAGTAATGCTAATGTAGGACCGCAAGCAGGGAATAGAGTTAGGATTTCCGATAATGGCAGGAGAGTAGCCTTTACAGAATCTGGCGGAGGTGCTCAAGTAGGCGGAGCTGTCAGAGTTTTTGAAATAGACGGTACTCTCACTACTTGGTCTCAAGTAGGCGGTATTGTAGCAGAAGGTCTTCAAAATGATTTTGAAGGCGACGGACTTGCCTTTACTTCAGATGGCTATACTGTCATTTCTGGCGCCTCCGGTTACGGGAACGGGCTAATAACTGTAAAGACAGAATACGTATCCGGTGTCTGGTATACTGATCAGTATATACAAGGTAACGCCAACGAACAATTTGGCACGTCTGTCGTCGCATCCAACACGGGAGGTTACATCTTAGTCGGGGGTGGTTACTCAACTGGCGATCTTGCTCGTGTCTTTAGAAATACAAATAGAGTGCTAGAGTCTAGCTCAAGTTCTGTTTGCGATACGCCATGCGCTACAACAGGAAGTCCTCCTATAGAATTATCTGGGATAACATCGGATGTCACAAAAACTCCAGCTACGCTTGATATATCATACAGCTTTATAGTCGCTGGTACGGGTATGCAGGCCGCAAATCCCTCAGTATCCGTAGCTAATCTTATAGCTGGGGACACAACAGGAAGCCAGTTTAAAGCAGAAGCTAGCGCTGCATTCCACGAGTGGAAGTTGTATTTTGAATCTCGTTATCCTTGGTTAACTTTAAATTTCGTAAACCTAGGTGACGAGACCGGAATTTCAGAGCCATCAGACACTGGCTCAGCTAATTATAGCTTACCACATGGTGACAATATTGGTGATATCAGATTTGGAGTACATCACCCAGCGGATATGGACGGCACCGGTGGCGTACTCGCTCATGCTTTTTCAGATGAAGCTGCAGGCTGGACAGGATCTAAGATAGGTCAAATAGGCAACGTAGGCATGGACGTTCATGTAGACGGTGCTGAAACTTGGAAGTTAGATAGTGATGTAAATAATCTAACCATACCTAGCTTAAAGCGTGTCTTTATACACGAGTTAGGCCACTCATTTGGAATGGGCCACGCCTGTGACTCGGCATGCATTATGCACCCGACTGTGGATAATCAATCATATATGACGTTGTGGCCTAATGGATTAGGAGCATCAGAAGATGTTTGTGCTACGATTGTCTACGGTACTCCAGGCATGAATTGGAGTAGCAGCAGCAGCAACAACAGCAGTAGCTCTAACAGTAACAGTAGCAGTAATAGCAGCAGCTCTTCGCGGAACTCAAACAGCTCTAGCTCATCCAGCGATAACGACGTACCACAGGGAGCAAGCGCAATGGTAACTACCTATGGTAATTTAGTCTTTGATGCTACTATTGGATGGCAGGCCGGCGACCAATTTTGGATCCCAATGGTAGACCCAGCAGGGAATGGGTCTTGGATTAAGTGGATGGATCCTTCGGACCCAGAATGGACCCTAAGCCACGATTATGTAATAAATGCCGTTAACAATTATATGTACTGGTATTCTGCTAATCCTGACTACGATTGTTTAAGTAGTCATATGAGGGGCACACTGGATAATTGTTCGTTAGCAAATTGGAATACGTACGGGTCGCCGCTTGTCATCGCCGGGCAATTACAGGGACCTGCTCATTTACTTGTAGAGCAAATATCCAGTTCGGGAGGGCAGTCTGTGATGAAGATAACACAGAACTCCTATAACGGACCAATGCCCGCAGGATTTGAGAGCGTAAAGCATATGCGTGGCGGTGTTGAAGTTACTAATGGTATGGTACGAGGTACCTTCTCTGGAGGTAATGTAGGTTGGTCCTCTTCAAGTGTTAATTCCTCCTTATCCAGTAGCTCTAATTCCAGTAGCTCCTCAAGTGTTGTTGCCGCTGGTGATTTCGCTCGAACAAATTTAATATGCCACTCACCTTACACAGACATTAACGGGGTTCGCTACTGGGCTCCTGCAACAGTAAATTACTTTAATGGTGATATAATAAAATTACCCGTGCTAAAAGCGGATGGGACGGCGTATTGGCATGAGATTTACTTAAATGCCACATGGATGCAATCTTCCTCCTGGCTTAGATACAACATCAAACATGGTATTGATGGTACTTCAACCTATTGGCATTGGGGGGACTCAACTAACTACAGCTATGTGGGAGAGCCACTTTTAACCTATGTTGATGGTTCTACTAATAGTGATTTATTCGTACAACAAGTAAACGAAGGTGCTATGCCAGCAGGATTTGAACATATAATACATGTAAGAAACGGCGTAGAAATTTACACTCCTGCAGCAGGAGTTTATAATGTGGGGGCACTTGCCACAGGGACATTCAGTGGCGGGGTTGATCCTTTAATTCCTTGGAGCAGTAGCAGCAACAGCAGTGGCTCCCCTCAAGACATCCTGTCCACCAGCGACCTGCAAACTGCGGTCAACCTTTGGGTTTCCAACCAATCCTTGGCCCTCACCACCTACGGCCACATCAATGACTGGGACGTATCCGCAGTCACCGACATGGACGACATATTCTACAACAAGACCACCTTTGATGAGGACCTTAGCAGGTGGGATATGAGTAATGTCACCACCGTGCAGAACATGTTCTACGGCGCCACCGCGTTCAATAACGGTGGTTCGGCCGGCATTAATAACTGGGACGTTTCTAAAGTTGGTAACATGCACGCATTATTCCGCGACGCGCAGAATTTCAATCAACCCCTAGATCTCTGGAATGTTTCCAGCTGCTCGAACATGAGCTACGTATTCCGCGACGCCCTTATTTTCGATCAAGACATAACTAATTGGGACGTAAGTAATGTGACGGACATGCGCAATATGTTCGACAAAACACCGTTCAATCAAGACATCAGCGTCTGGGACGTCTCCTCTCTACTGTTCTGTGAACAAATGTTCGTAGACGCCACAGTATTCAATCAAGACCTCGGTGGGTGGGATGTTGGGTCAGTTACATCAACCAATCACGCCAACTACGACTATGGCGCGACAGCCTGGACTGATTCAACATACAAACCTTGCTTTGGCTGTACCGCCATCACTAGCAACACTGATTTCACTACAGCAGTAGCCTTATGGTTTTCCAACCAGGCCAACGCCATCCTCACCTACGGGCACATACGCCACTGGGACACATCCGCCGTCACCAGCATGCATAGCGGATTCCTGAACCGGAGTTCCTTTAACGAAGATTTAAGTGGGTGGGATGTAAGTAACGTCACAAACATGGGCCAAATGTTCAAGGGCTGCAATGCGTTCAATCAGGACCTCAGCAAATGGGACGTGAGCAATGTGACGAGCATGAATGCCATGTTCTACAGCACCTTCGTCTTCAATAAGGACATTGGCGGATGGAACACCTCCTCACTCATCGATATGGCGGCCATGTTCTTCCAAGCCAGTGTGTTCAATCAGGACCTCAGCAACTGGAATGTCAGCAATGTGACTTTGATTGGAGCGATGAGTTGGGATTTGTCCGCTTGGGCATACACCAATCCGACAAAAAAACCGCCATTCACCGTCGCCGCTGGCGGCACCGCCGTCGGGATCGGTGGCAACTCCGCTCTCACTACAGCGATAGCCTTGTTCCATTCCAATCCGGCGTCATGTCAAACAACCTATGGGCGACCCGGCTCGTGGGACGTCTCCGCCGTCACTGACTTGTCTGCTGTATTCATGAACCAAACCGCCTTCAATGAGGACATAGGTAATTGGGACGTGAGCAATGTTACGGACATGATGAGCATGCTCGCCAACTGCTCGTCGTTCAATCAGGACCTCAGCAAATGGGACGTCTCTTCCGTTACTAAGATGACCCAAGTGTTCACTGGTGCGTCTATCTTCAACGGGGATGTCTCGGGATGGAACGTCAGCAACGTAACGTCCATGTCCGGCATGTTCAATGGTGCCTCAGCGTTCAATCAAGACATAAGTAATTGGGACGTTTCCTCCGTCACCAACTTCTCCAGCGCGTTTCAGAGCGCATCCTCGTTCAATCAGGACATCGGAGACTGGAACGTTTCGTCAGCTACCAATATGCAATTCATGTTTCATCTAAACAGTGGGTTTAATCGGGACATCGGTGACTGGGACGTTTCCAACGTAACAAACATGCTCGCCATGTTCATGCTCGCTGGTTCGTTCAACCGGAATCTTAGTAGCTGGATCACGAGCAACGTAACCAGCATGCGCGAGATGTTCAAGTCAGCAACTCTCTTCAATCAAGATATCAGCGGCTGGGCTGTTAATCCCAATGTAACTGACTGTACAGACTTTAACTTGCAAGCCCATGCATCGATGGTTCCTCCAATCTTTACAAATTGCTAACATGGTTAGCGCCTGTGAAACTATCATCAAAAATTAAGGTAAAACTACCTTGTGGTAGGGAGATAGATCTTACTAACACTATTACATATGGCGGTGTGGATGTTTTAACTCGTGCAATCGCGAATAAAAAAATAATAGAAATTACACATCTATACCTGCGCCATGCAACTGTTTCTACAGATGCTGATGATCCAGCAACTAATTTTGGAGAGAGTAAAAATATAAAAGCAGTATGGCGCAAAGATTTTGAGCAAACAAATGGCTCTGCCAGATTAGATATATTACCGCTTGGTAATAACGGTAGTATTGGATTTTCCGATAGAAATAAATACGGACCTAATCATATAGACGGCGTAACACTAAATAATGAAATTGTTTATGAAGTGAGTTTTTCACCATCAGATCTTACAAATTTTATGCCGGCAGATTCTGCCCAAAACTATAGTAATGTGTACTACATGGGTCTTGCTTCGAGAATACAAGGACAGCAAGATAGATTATTCTCTGTTATGAAACTGAAGGAAGGCGAGTACTTTGGAATACCGTCAGGCGGTCAGGTTGACGTTCGTTATAAGCTAATTTTAGATTTCTAATGAAAGACGTAAAAATACAACTAACAAGGTATGATGTTGCAAAAAAAGATAATTCTTTAGGCAGCTATCCCTTAGTCGTCAGAGCCATAGGATATAACATAGAGTCAGAAATATTTATATACCACGCTATCAATACTGAAACACCGTATTCCGGTGATGTTTTTGAGGCTGTCGCTACTCCTAATCATATGGAGGAGCTTCCTAAGAATAAACCCTTTATAAGCAGTATTACGAATGAAGCGTTACCTTATTATAGAAGAGATCAGTTAGAGGTAGTATGTAGATCCGTAAAAGAAATTAACGATATATGGGAAAGCCTTAAGAATGAGGCGTCAAAGCTAGTTGCTGATTATAAAGCACTTGAAGAACTGAAGCAAACAGAGGTTGTCGATGTTGATGATAGGCAAAGCATTGTCAAAGAAGACGCTCTTAATTCCTTAATTAGTAGCCTATACACAGATCCCGCAACTAGCGTAGATCTTAGCGAGTCAGGCGAAATTGCCACTGCGGACCCAAAAACACCAGGATGGTTGCCGATTGCGGAAGGTAGCTTCAACAGTGTACCAAAACATACTAAATTGTATTATAATCTAGACGCTCATAGCAGCCTTAGGCAGCTTTTTAAAGAAGGTATTAAGAAACCTTCGTCAATACACAGGTTGCTTTTAAATGGATATGACTACAGCCTAGCTATGTATATCGTGACAGAAGAGGGTATTTTTTGGAAAGACTATGAACCTCTGGATTTTTCTAATGACAGCATAGGGCTACCACAGCCTACCAAAAATCCATGGGCTGACGATTATGTGGTAGGGCACGGGTCATCCCAGACCAACGCTATCAGCCTCATTACTTATTCGTAATTTTTTAAGCTTATCGGGAAGCTTGCAGGATCCTATTTTAGGAACCTCGACAAATATCTCACCTAAAAGTTTTAAGAAAGATCCAGAGTCTACAACTATATATTCTTTGGACATTTTATGCGTGCTGACACCGGCGTTCTTAAGCTCTTGTTTTACTTTTTTGAAATTCGGAAAAGAAGGTAAATGCAGCTTTATCTTTTGTTGTTCAAAATCTAATTTTATAAATTCTTGAAGAAGCTCTATATGTTGCTGCGAAAGCCACCTATGTAAGTTTTGATGATTTCCTGTGGTTATATACCAAGTATTCTCAGCGAGTAATAGTTTCATGGTATTAAGACCCTCTTTAACCATAGATTCTAAACTTCTATCTTCGTAATTAGGCACAAACACAGATCCGTCTGATGAGATTAGCTCATTTATTAGGTGTGGTATATAATAAGAAGAGAAGGTTTTAAGATCTTCATAGAGCTTGGGATCGTCATTGCTAAAATCAAGACCGTTATTAGAAAGCACAAAAGCGGGATCGAATAGTCTGTTTATAACATTAGGATTTGAGCAAGAACACACTATAGGATATCCCGAAAGGCCTCTGAGCATTTTTTCACCAGTCCTGGATACTCTTAGGTTGGGATTTAAATCTATGGTTCGTTTTTGTTGAAATATTGACATCAAGGAGGCTAGTAATAGTCTGTTAACCTCGCTATTGAGAATCCTGATAGGAGAGCATTGCATTTTCAGATAAGAACGGCCTAGCATGCTAGTGATCAAAGCTGTTAGTATATTAAAATTAGGATTATTAAATATAGCAACGTCCCTATTTAGGCTTTTTGGGTAAAAATTGAAATTATTTAATATCTGCTTACCTGGATGCTTAAACCCACCGCCCTTATTTATATCAGAGCCGGTAGCCGACCAACCTGGCGCTGTAAATGTTTCGAAATTTTCAGACCAACCTAAGTCAGCAACGCCCAACACTATTTGTGAGCAGTTTACTTGATCGGCCAGTATTCCTGTTAAGGTGCTAGCAAATGTGCTATCTAATAATGCAGGAGGCTTCATACTATCCAGCAACTCAGACGAAGCTACAGAAGCAGTGGCTGCATGGACAATACTGTTAGCTTTGTTAACTTCTTTTTTAGAGAGCATGTAAGGAAGGCTATGGCCAGATATATAAAGCTCTCCCATATAGTAGGTATCTGCGCTATCCCTAAACATTATAGTTTTAGTTATTTGAGTCGTAAAATTTGTAAAAAGAACATCTGCTAGATGTTTTTTACCAGATGCTACATACCCATCTTTCGTCGTTGTTATTATATTGCCTTTTATGTTCTTTATCTCAGTCTTATTAAGACGGGACTCAACAAGCGCTAAGATCTCTTGTTTGTTACTATGACGTAGTTGGTGTTTTATACGTTCTATAACAATAGGGTCTGTTTGAAGCTCTTTTAGGTATTCGCTAAAGTTAGGAGAGTCCAGCACTCCCCTACCCACGTCTATCATAAATTTAGTAGTTAGATAAGTTCTTGCTTCTTGTGCATGTTCGAAACCAACCTTAAAAAGTTGTTTTTTATTTATAAGACCTAGTTCATGAAATGAGTTTTGTATTTTAAGTATCTCAGTAGTCTTCGTGTCATTGTCTATAGTCATAATCCCCCGATATATGGGGTCAGGTAATATAGTCCCCTCCTCCTCATATTCTACACTCACACAACACTGACTGGCAGGACCGCCATGGTCGTAGTAGTAATGGGATTCCGCAATGACTTTACTTACGCTAGGCAGCACATACACACAGTTATCATCGGGCCTCAAGTTATGAAGACCAAAAAAACCATGACTATATGGCAGTATTTTGAACTTATCTAATTTCTTAGACTCTATGCATAAAATCCAAATAGCGCATATAGTAGAATAATTAGCATATATAGGAAATACGATATACCTACGGCTCTTTGGATAGTCCGTCTTAAGGCCCGGAAATATTTCTGAGACTTTTTTTAATGTTTTACTTAACTCGTCTCCTGTAAACGGCGCAACAATAGCTTTTATATAATGCTCGCTAAATCCTAAATTTTTAAGATACTGCCTACATTTGGAGTATCTTGGTGCCGATACCAATTTTCTTTTATTGGCATTGATATCATTACAGAGGCTATCTTGTGCTTCTATAAGTACGCTCATACTATTAACTGCCCAGCTTACAGAGCTGTATATGGGCTGGCTAAGTTTATTAAAATAGCGGTCCAAAAGCTCATTTAAAGCTTCTTCAATTGTTTTACCGTAGTAGTGAGCAAAGAAAGTCACTATGTTGCCAGCACGAAATTCTGCAAAAGGATTAGAATTTACAAACTCTTTATCTTTTAGAAATAGCGAATTTTGTATTGATCTCGGCTCTTTTATGAAATAATATTCTTTCTTAGAATGAATGTCTATTCCAAGATCTCGAACCAATCTTATAGGGCGTATTGCTTCTATAAGTGTGTTGACTTTGTCGATCATAAGTAAAAGAATATTAAAATTATGGATTTCATAAGCGATAACAACCCAAAACACCTAAACAAGGTAGAATCTTTGTTAGGCGAATTTCCCGAATACGTCAAGAGCGCAAACTTAGCCGAGAGGCCTAATGTCGCTAGGGGGTCTTTTGCGAACAGCATAAATAAGGAGTTCCCCATGGACACTCCGGAGAATACTTTTCTTAGCTACTCATACTTAAAGTCTGCTAGTATGAATAGTCTTTCTAGAGGACTTGACCCAAGTGTTTTAACAAAGAAGAATATTCTCACTTGGGAAAATAGGCTGCTAGAAGCAGGTCAGATACACGGAATATCAGAGGATCTTGAGAAGATAGCAAAGGCTGTTGAGGATGACAAGAAAGAGAATGAGCCTAGTGTAAATGACCAATTTGCGCTTATTATAGACTTTAAGAAAGAAGGAGGCCTTAAGTACTACTACCCTATTGACACTAGGGAAAATCTCGAAAACTCAGCCAGGGAGCTTGTAGACGACATTAGTAGAGTGCCTTTAGAAGCTTTTAGGACCGCTTCTCATAATATAGTTAAAAAAGCAAAAATCTTAAAAGTACCAAGCACGCGTATTCCCGACAAGGTAAGAAGAACTGGCGCAGATAGGGACTTCAATGAGAAGATTGCGAAACATGCTGCAAATCAAAGAGGTAGGAAGTTTGGAGAAGATGCGGGTGGTATTTATTTAGATATCGTAAAAGCCGCAGCTTCTGATACTCAAAATCTTGGTAACTATATTAATCTCTTTATGGATCTAGATAGGGTTAATAAAGTGGATTATAGCAATGGAACGCTAAACCCATACGAAGCTTTTTACTCGGGAGTAGAGAAAGAAGAAATAGAGAAGGCCGCTAACAAGCATGTACTATTAGCAGAGGTACCAGTTCCGGTAGAAGAGATTGAAAAGTCTGAGGATCTAATCAAAGAATGTTTTAATAAGGAAGATCAGGAAGAGTTACTGTCTGTAGTAAATCTAAGCAAAGAAGGCGGGATTAAGGCTGCCATGCGTATTATGGATATAGATGGCGATCTCCAAAAAAGATATTTAAAAGCTTTAGCGAAATGACCACGCCAGGTTTGTTAAAGTATGCGGCTTGTCAAAAAGTCGGATTCATTAAAACAGCTGAAATGGAGAAGGAGGGGGCGATTTTCACCGTACCATTACTGCTCTCTCTTCTTGCGGCAGGCGGCGTGGCCTGGGGCGCTCATGATACCTATAAGGGCGTAAAGAAGATGTATGAAACAGGCGGCAAGGATGGTAAGATGGATACGGCCTTTGGTGCTCTAGGAATGATACCCGCAGGGGGATGGTTAGCTAAGGGAACCAACTGGGCGCGCAAGGCGGCCCCCCTTGGGCGTCTTGGACAAGGCCTCGGCAGTATGTGGAAGCTCCCAAATATCGCAAATCTTGGGACTCGTATAGGCCAGGGCATGCAACATGTAAGCAAAGCGGGGCAAGGCTTAATCAACAGCAATAGGTGGAATAAATACGTAGCTCCTATTGCTAACCCTGTTTTTACAAGTGGGGGTCGTTTCCAAACGGGATTAAACGCTATGAAGAACAACTGGAGCAAAGTTAAGGGATTCGGGCGGAATTTAAATACAAACATTCCTGCTGCCATAGGAAACGCTCCGCAGTTTTTAGGCCGTCAACTCCAAGCGTTTAACCCAATCGCCGGGCACTTGGGCAATAAATTTGGCCCCGCCGCAAATGCAGCAACACAACGGTGGTGGACCGGTGCTATTGTTGGCGACAAAGCTATGGGCGGTCACCTCACCCAACCTTCAAATTCAGACCTTATGGGTGGTGGCGGCTCCACAACAAACCCTTACTTACCACAACAAACAGACGAGAAACCAAGTAACGAATGGAACCAGCCGTCCACCGGAGGATCATCGAGCAACAACGCCTACGACGGTAGTAGGTAACAATAGGTATGGATCGTTCTGCTGTAGCTGATTTGTTATCTGATGATAACACCTTTGGTACTGTCGCTCATATAATAGCTTTCTCTACATATGGAGAGGATATGTATAAGATGGATATTCTAGAGCTTTTTCATAATTTAGAGGACGACTATAAAACTCAGCTATCTCAGGATGTGTGTCAGAAGCTACAAGCCATATTACTGGCGACTTCGACTGACGCTTTCTTCCAAGACCCAGAAGCGTTTAGAGCTATCTCTAACACCCTAATAGAAGGCGACCCTGGTTTTATGATTTTTGATGAACTCACCGTACCGGAAATACTGTGGGCTAACTATGAGGTAAGCCTCAATCATCCTGGAACGGACTTTACCCCAGCGGTACAGGCTCTTATAGACAGGGAGCTTAGGGAAGAGGGGGTAGACTCGGAAGAGGAGCTAGAAGAGAGTCCTTACTATGATAGAGCCATAGCTAGGCTTAGGACTGATTTCAAAGGACAACTACGTAAGCTAGATCTCGATCCACAGCATTTACCATCCGCAGCTTAGTGTGAAATAATAACACGTTGCGTGTTATATATAATTAGCGTATGGTTATCATATTGTTCTTTGATTTATATCTTACCTGCGCGTAATCACTTTATGGGGGTGTACTGGATTTCGACTGAAAACGGAATCTTGTATTTGCAGCCTAGTGTTGGTCTCATGGCACTAGTTAAAAAAGAGACTACTTTTTCAAATGCCGATAACGCAGTTGAGAATAAGGTTGTAGCTTTCGAGCTTCCCGCAGTTTCTGCGGAGCGCGAATTGCTCGCAGCCTAACTTCTAGGACCAGGGCCTGGCGTCGTAATAGATGTCAACGGTAAGATCCTCACTTGTGAGGACCTAGAAGTTTCTTAGGCCCATTTAGGTTAGCAGAACGTTGTATGTTCTCTCTGCGACCCTATCTTTAGGTTTGATTCAAACCGACAAGGAAAACATGAACATTCCTTTGGTTTGCGACGTCTGCTTTGTACTGGTCGCTTTCCGAGATTCTAAACAAAGATAAGCTGTAGAGAATACTGGAAGAAGTATTCAGGACCCGGGTTCGATCCCCGGCACCTCCACCATTTATCGCCTTAAGCATATTGGTATATGCGCCTGTCTACCACCTGATCACTCAAAGTACGGTAGCGCTGCTTGACGGAGAGGACTGTAATGGTTGGATCGGGAAGGATGGGACAGGAGATTGCACGGTTCGATTCCGGGCAAGGCGCACCTTTATGACTGAAGAAGAAGAGTTAAATAGTATGATGTCTGAAATGCAAGATCTTGAAATTGTAAGAAATCTCCTATCAGAGGTTATTGATCTAAAAGAATACACAAGCAGACTTAGTGAGGCACAAGATGTAGAATTTATGGCGCATGTTAATGCGGTGCAAGAATACTCTAAAAAAGGAGATCAAGCACATATAAAATACCATCTCACTTGTGCCAGAAGACTCCTAGAATCTGCTAGAGACTGGGAGGCGTAATTTTTTATATAGCGAAATCGCTAGTAACTGAGTAACTATAGAAAAAGGTAAGAAGATGATTCCGGGTCGGACTCTTACACGCTGAACGTTTGGATTGGCACTGGTATACCCCCCTAGTATCTGACGTAAGACATCAGATATGAAGAGGTCACTTCCTCAACCCATGACACTCCCGAAGCTCTATACGAAATGTGAAAACTAAAAGTAGCTATATTTATTTACATAGAAAAGGCCTTTGGTAGGTCGTCATCTAGCTGGCCTGCCTTGGCATGCAGAGATTGTGCTAGTCTGGCAAGTAGGCTTTTATCTTCTACCAAAGGTTCTTGGAGGTACATCCTCCCAACAACAAACGCAAAATTCAATGCGTGAAGCGTGTCGTCGGCTTTAGCCGCATGTCTCCTATAGACAAAGGCATTGCTTCCTGAAGGATTATCAGTTGGAACTCTGTATAAATTAAGCAAGTCTAGTAAATGTTTTTTAGCTATCATCCAATCATAACAACGTATTCTACCCATTTTTAAAGCCATGTAGAGCGTAGTTACAGATTCTGTTTTATTTAGCGAGTATTGATTAAACTGATTAGGGTTCTCTTTAAGCTGTGCTGCGGTTGGTCCTGTATAATTAAATATCAAGTGGCGAGCAGGATTCATCTTCTCTCTAAGAAGCATATTATAAGCCATACCTACGCCAAAATCACAGCCCATAGCGCCTCCATGAAATCGGCTATGGTGTTCCATTATATCATCAGCTACAGGCCTATAGCTCATGCCTTCATATCGTTTCATATGAATTATCTCAAAAGTGCCCTGGTATGTTATGCCTAGCATGACGTGTACCGTATACGATAGCTTAGTTTTTAATGAAATATCATAGTCTGATCCTCCCCAGTCACAGCCAGAGACTACAAGACGATATTGGCCATTTTGGGCTTTCTTTTGTAAAGCGGCACTACCGCCTAGATTACATACATTTATTAAATCTCCTTCGGTTAGCTCTCGCTCTCCTTCTTCAGTCGGTATACCAAGGTTTTCTTGGTAAAACTTTCGTGGGTCTTGTTCCAGTTTTTTTCGATAAATCTCAGAATATCTTATTTTATTCTCTACAACAAAAGGAACAATAATCTGAGGGATGTGAAACCCATAGCGGCCTTGTAAGAAATTATCCTGATTCAGGTGCATGAATCTGCCATTAGTTACATCTAGAATCTTTCCGCATTTTGCGCAGCAAACTCCCTTAGGCTGTATCATGTCCATAACGTTATACTCAGGCAGTGGTATATTGTCGTGATTACAAGCTCTACAAGTCATGACCCAAACACCCTGAGAGGAGTGTTCGTATTTTATTTCTAAGGCACTGTCCGTAGTGAGAGACGTACCGGCATAAATAGTGATGGGCATTTCAGTAGCTGATTGAATTTCAGAAACTTCAGGCTCAAACTCTGGATCAAAATTTTGATACTCGTCAAATATAAGCTCGTCTGCAGATTTACCACGAATATTAGTTACTTGCGTGTCCACGTTAAATAGCTCTATCGAAGAACCATTAGCATATTCCTTTAAATAAAGATTTTGTCGAAACTTGTGGTGTTGCTTACTAAAACGAAATGCCATTTCAAGATCTCTAAATTTATTGGCATAAGTAGCAAGCTGGTCAGACTTAGGAGCAATGTAGATACTTTTAAATCGAGGTAGTATGTGAGAAAACATACGCTGCCTAGCTGCTATCGTAGTAGATTTCGCTATCTGCCTACTTCCTCGAATAACCATGTAACCGCCTATATTAAGCGCCATTATGTGGTAAGCAAAAGGAAAGTCCTTTAAAGACATGTCCGCCATTTTAGGGTACTGCGGGTAGTAATAAGGCATTAAGAAAGTAAAGTTATGTTTACACAACTTTATTAGCTCTTGTAGCTTGCCATTGGCAAGATTTGCATACTTACTGCTATTATCCGCTCTTTCTGAATAGTACTTGAAATCTCGTGAGACCCTGATAATCTTATCCCTAAACGCACCATCTGTGCGCATTGTATATTCTAAATCAAAATACATGACAAAACATTGTAAATCGCCCAAAAAGTACCTGAAAAGATTATATGCCCGGACGGGTAGTAATAAGCGATATCCATATGATTTAGTGAAGCAGCGTATTGGTGGAGTTGCTTGGTTGCCTAGTGATCGTCAAAAAGAAGTAAAAAAATCCTTGATAGCTAAAGAGCTTCTGCTTATAGGTTGATAATACATTATGAGTAAAAAGCGCAAGGACACGAATTGCTACATATCTTTTCATATCAAAATAAATATGGATGGAGCGGATGTTGTCAACCTCAAGGATGATATAAAGATGCCCTATCTAACGGATCCTGCACATCTACCCACTTCGGAATTAAATTTTAAAAATATATTTAATGCTCTCATAGTAAGTCCGGTTGATAGTCGAGTTACCATGAAGATACGGGATCTCTTAGAGGAAGAGTTAAAAAGTGCCCAACAAAAAGAGTTGGAGATACATGACGAGAAGCCCAAAGATATTTTTTTAGAAAATACCGAAACAAAAAAACTAGATGATAAACAAAAAGAAAGTGATAGCAGTAATCCCAGCACGGAAGGGGAGCAAGGGGATACCGAACAAGAACATTCAGATGCTGAATGGGAGGCCCCTGATCCAATATCCGGTTAGAGCTGCTCTTGCTTCTAAGTATGTTGACGAGGTTTGGGTAGCTACGGATGGTAGATGCATAAGCAATGCTACGTGCGATGCAAGCCCTGATGTCGGTAGATTAAAGGTTTATAAACGTAGTGACGATTCAGCAAAAGACGACTCCAACAGCGAAGAAGTTTTATTAGAGTTTGCTAAAAAGTATAAAGCGCATGGTTTTTCTAAGGATGACTTTGATATTATGGTTTTTATGCAATGCACGTCTCCTTTAACCGAGACGGAAGATATTGACGGGGCTTTAGAGTTACTAGAGAAAGACGAATATTGTAACTCGGTGTTGTCCTGCTGTAAAGATCATGGAGGCCCACTATGTGGTGGGTTTACTTGGAAAGCTGAGGTAAGGCTTTCTGAATACGAGGGGACATCCCACCATGCGGCAACTAGAGTAACACCGTACAGCCACCAGAGACAGAACATGTCAGAGTTTTATAGAGAAAACGGAGCATTTTACGCTACCTATAAAAAAGATTTTATAAAAGAGAAAACCAGATTGCCAGGTAATGTGCGCATATATGAAATGCCCAGGCAACGAAGTTTTGAAATTGATTCTAAAGAAGATTTAGAAGAAGTTAAAAATATACTACGCTCATAAAGACGTAGCACACATATAGTATTACTTCTCTCGATAGTAACGAGACGAAGTAGTCCTAAAAACCAATATAATTAACCGTCCCTAGCTAAGCACGTCGTGTGTCTAGCGACCTGGGCATTATACACTAAATTATGACAAAAATACTATGCACTGCGGATAACCACTTAGGCTACCGGCAATATGGATTACAAGTAAGAGAACAGGATATCTACGACAGTTTTGATAGCATTATACAGACCGCCTGTAGAGAAGAGGTTGATGCTATTACTATAAGCGGAGATTTAATACACGCCACTAGACCATCAAGCGTGACTATAGCTTTTTTAAAACAATGCCAGAACAGGCTGATGGCGGCAGGGATGCCAGCCCTAGTTATAGCAGGAAATCATGACAATAATAAACCGCACTGGCTTAAAACGTTATGCACCAGTAGTGACTGGGATGGCGACGATTCTTTGGGAGGTTTCAAGC
>Ga0315318_10000403_pt1 | contig 17289 bp, 12 predicted proteins | sample M1200m3416metaG_FD_203703 | JGI IMG/M metagenome (GOLD analysis project Ga0315318, IMG submission 203703) | Ammonia-oxidizing marine archaeal communities from Monterey Bay, California, United States - M1 200m 3416 | ecosystem: Environmental > Aquatic > Marine > Coastal | place: USA: California... | reverse complement strand
TTTCTAGTCGCCCAAGCCCCACTGAAAGAACGTATCTAACCCCGACTCGTGGTGCAGCAACAATGGCTCCTGTCCATGACCCGTATTCTAGGAGGTCTAGCGTTCAGAGCCCAGGCGACCGCCGAACCCGTACGCCTGAAACAAAAGCAAAGCGCCAGGCGTCTACGCAAGCAGCGTATCGTGCAGCGGACGCCTCAATGTTCAACTCGAATGTGACACCCAAAGCGAAACGGGTCGAAGACAAAAAACCTCGGTCCCGCATGTCCCCCGACCAAAACGTTTTCTGGTAAACAAGGAGTCCTAATGCCTGATCTCAACAACATTGAAAGAACCGCTATGGAGGTGGAACGGGAACGTACCGCCCCCCAGTTTTATTCCCAAAAGTTTTTGGGTTTGTTGCTTGGTAACGGTAACCAGTCCGGTATCAACGATCCGCAACCCAGCGACCCTGACGCCTAACTCATGGCGGCACAATTCAAGTTGACAGTGTGCGCCGGTCAAGGCTTCAAAATTCGTCCCATTGTCAGGCCGTACCGTCGCGAGGAATACCATGTTTTGCGTAAAGAAAAAGCTTTTAAGTAACTGATGCCACGGCGCACAAGTAACTGCGGGTGCGAAGAAGAAGAATGTGTTTGCCATTTCTATCATTACGACTGCGCTTGCGAGGAATGCCCGGAATGCGCCGACGGCTGTTTCTGTTTCAACTCTGAGGACGCAATGGAACATTTGTGGGATAAACCTGACCCCCAAGACCTTTTAGAAGAAGGACTGTTGGGGGAACGCCCCGAACTTGACCCTTTCACAGATGACACCCCCCTTGAATGTGGCCTTGAAGACCCCGTAGTCTGTGAATCGTGTCAATAACTAAGGAAAAGTCATGCATGACCCTGTAAGCAAACACATTCCGAAACCCGTGAGACAGGGTTACAACGCCCGTTTAGACGAATCGTTGGGTGCGAAAGCTAAAGGCCGCAAATCGAAGCAGTCATTCAAGTCTCGACGCGCCGAATCTAAAGGTGCTCGCAAACCACGCGGGTCATACGGTTTCGGTAAACGCTAACTAGCCGGGATGCTGTATGCCTTCTGGCAAAGCAACAACAATAGAAAAATGGGCTGACTATTTGGCGATGCGCCGCCAAGGAATTTCTTTGTACGGTGCAGCCAAACAATGCGGCATGTCTTACCACTCGTGCCGTGACGCGGAAAACGGTAAAGCGCCACGCAACTATTTGGCGGCGGAAGAAGCCCTCGGCAAAACTCTTCACCCAGAAGTCCCCGCTTTTGACACGTTATGCCCCGAAGCGCAAGAGGCTTACAACAACATTGAAGTGTTCGCCCGCCGCTACTTCGGGATTGTGTTGATGCCGTGGCAGATTGAAGCCACCGAAAAAATTATGGGGCTTCTCAACACCGATGACGAAGAATACGCTGTCATCAACGCCCCACCGGGTTCCGGCAAATCGACGTTTTTCGCCAAAATCCTTCCGGCTTGGGCCACGATACGGAACCGGGCTATCCGTGGAATGATTGGGTCGTCCACGCAACGACTCGCTGAATGGTATTGCCGCCGGTTGCGAGCTGAACTGGATCGAGTGCATCCGGTGAAAGCCGAACTGAACGATGTTCGACTCGGATTGGCGGTTGACGCTGAAGCCACATTGCAAGACGACTTCGGAATGTTCAAACCGGACTCGTCAGAGATTTGGCGTGCTGAAGCGTTCACTGTTCTTCAAGCAGACGACCAACCTCTCTCCCAGAAAGAACCCACCTGGTCGGCGTTCGGAATGGACTCCGGTTTCCTGGGTGGCCGATTCGATCTGGTAATTTGGGATGACGTATATGACCCACGCAAAATGCGGTCATCTGAATCCCGTGAAGATATGCGAAGGTGGTGGGATGAGGTTGCAGAAACCAGGCTTGAACCGGGAGGACTACTTATCCTCCAAGGGCAAAGAATGTCTGCTGACGACATTTACCGGTACGCACTTGATAAGGTCGCGCCCCCCGACGAAATCGAGTTGGAAGACTTTGACCCAGAAAACGCGCCGAGTGAATGGCGCAAATACCATCACATCAGCTACAAGTCGCATTACGAAGAAAATTGTGAAAGCGATCACACGCTTCAAAGCGCACCCTGGCCCGAAGGGTGTTTACTTTACCCTCGACGACTCCCGTGGAGAAAACTCCGACACATAAAAGCTCAAACCCCGGACCGTTTCGAGGTCTTGTACCAGCAGTCCGACGTAAACCCTGCCAGTGTCCTCGTTGACCCCTTATGGGTAAGTGGCGGTGTTGGAAAAGACGGGGTGGATTATGTGGGATGTTGGGACAATGACCGTGACTTGTGGGAACTACCTGTCGGTGTGTCCGGTGAACTGTTCGTTGTAGCAACCGCCGACCCTTCACCCTCCCAGTTTTGGGCGTTGCAATGCTGGGCGTACAACCCTGAAACCCAGTTCCGGTATCTTCTCGAGTCGTACCGCCGCAAAATGGATGCCCCATCGTTTCTTGATTGGAACCACAACGAGCAACGGTTCACTGGGGTGGCTGAAGATTGGTGGCAAATCACCAACGACATGGGTCGCCCTCTCACCCATTGGATCATTGAAGCGAACGCTGCACAGAAATTCATTCTCCAATACGACCATTTCAAACGGTGGGCTGCGATGCGTGGCGTGGAGCTTGTTCCCCATTACACGCATTCCCGAAACAAAGGCGATCCGAAGTATGGGGTGCAAATGTTGGCCCCGTTGTGGCGTGTCGGCAGGATACGGTTGCCCGGTAAACAACGCACAGAAGCCCGCCCACATTCGCTTTTGTTAGTGAACGAAGTGACCCGCTGGAACCCTGAAGGGACCGGCTCCCGCACCGATGACTGCGTTATGGCACAATGGTTCCTGGAACACAATCTGGAGAAATTATATGTCCCTCAAGGTATCGGGGTCCAACAGTGGCGTCCCACATGGATCAGAGGGCAAGACAGTAACGCAATCCGAGACTTGGCAGGTTTGAAGTGAGAACCATTGAAGAAATTGTGGCTCTTTACGGGTCGCGACAACAAGCAGCGGGCAATGCGAAATCTCGGATGCGTAACCTGCGGGACTACTACAACGGGGACATAATTGTTCCTCTCCCCGAATTGAACTCGGATGAACAGTCAGCGGTAGCGAACCTGCTGGCACAAGGTTTAGATCAGACCGCTATGCGGATTGCGTCCACCCGCCCCGACATTTATTGTCCCCCCACTGACAACGCCAGGAAACGGTCAAGAGACAACGCCGAGATTCGGCGCAAAGCCATTTTTGGTTGGTGGGAAAACAGTCGCATGGATTTGCAAGTTGCGAAACGTGCCCGCCAACTCATCGGTTACGCCACCACCATTACCCAGCTCCGATTCAACCCGGAGAAAGGTGTACCTGAATGGCATTTGCGTGACCCGTTGACCGCGTATCCGGCAACGCTTCTCGGTGTTGACGACATGCGTCCTCGAGATGTCGTGTTTGCTTATGAACGTCCCCTCGGATATTTGCGTTCCATGTACCCCGAAACTGCTCGCATGTTTCAAGGCGACAGCGGTGCCGGTGACGATCAGGGCATTGAAATAATTGAATATGTTGACGCCGAAGAACAGGTGTTGATAGCGATGCGTGGCCCCGTCAAAACGGGGCTGTTTGGTACATCCCCCGATTCTGATGAAAGAATTGTTGCCGAGTTGGAACGGGTACCGAATCCGATGGGTGAAACCCCGGTGGTGTGTGCGGAACGTATCAGCCTCGACGGCAGTCAAGGACAGTTCGATGGCATCCTCGGCATGTACCAGATGCAGGCACGTTTGATGGCTCTCGAAGTGATTGCCGTTCAGAAAGGCGTCTTCCCCGATACTTGGCTTGTTGGTCGAGCAGGGGAAACCCCCCAAATTGTGAATCCGGCGGATGGGCTCACTGGTGAGGTTGGTGTCATTCGTGGCGGCGAACTGAAAGACATGCAAATGCAGCCCGGTTATATGACGAACCCTGCGATAGATCGTTTGGAACGGGCGCAGCGTTTAACTGCTGGTATTCCCGCAGAGTTCGGTGGGGAGTCACCCACCAACATTCGTACCGGTCGCCGTGGTGACGCTGTGTTGTCCGCTGTTGTTGATTTTCCTGTGCAGGAAGCGCAACGCATTATGGCTCGTGCGTTGGAAGAAGAAAACAAACTTGCGATCACAATGGCAAGAAAGTATGCGGGCAACAAACCTAAATCGTTTTATGTGACCACCAAAAACGCTAAAGGCAGAGTCGATTACACCCCTAACAACAATTTTGATACCACCGACAATGTTGTCATTTATTCTCAAGCGGGAGCTGACATCAACAACCTTGTTATTGGTGGCGGGCAGCGTGTGGGTATGGGTACCATGTCGAAGCGTTCGTTTATGATGATTGACCCGTTGGTCGAAGACCCAGAGTTTGAGCATGACGCTGTGGTGTCGGAACAGTTGGAGCAGGCGTTACTGGTTTCTATTCAGCAGCAGGCTTCGGAAGGAATTATTCCTCCCGCCGATTTGGCTCGCATCATGGAACTTGTCGCCAACAACGACTACGAGTTGCCTGAAGCTGTAGACAAAATGCAGAAAGAAGCACAGGAACGGCAAGCCACTGAAGTGGCAGCTATGGCACCTGAAGCGCAACCCGGTTTAGGTCTTCCAGGTATGGGAGCCGAATCAATGGCCGCAGCAGCGGGAGCCGCCGAAGAAGAAGTTGATTTAGGTCAACTGTTGGGAGCGTTGTAATGCCCCGTAAAGGTGCAGGACAAAAAATTCAGACAGCCACCGGTCAACAGTACGGTGAAGCTGTCCAGCAGGAAGAATCGCAGCGTGCGATGCCTCTCCCTCGCATGGCACAGTTTCCGACACCTGGGCAAGTGGGACCGATCACGCGTGCCACTGAACGACCCGACGAAGATCTTCTCACCCCTGGTGCGGGTCTTCCCCCTCGCGCCCCGTCGAGTGTGAGCAATGAAGCGATTGCGGGGATGACTCCGTTGATGGAAATGGTTGCGTCGCAACCGTTTGCTTCCGCTGAAACAAAAAAGTTGTGGCGTCAACTCCAGATAAGTAATTCTGTCAACGGGATTCAGTAATGGGAACACCGGATGTGTGGGGTCGAATGTCCTCACTCGGTGGGTCTGTCGTTGATCTGACTTCCGAATCGCTTGAACTTGCTTTCGATGTAGCCCGCGCACCGTTCACTGAAGACGAATATGAGGGTTTCCAAAACACTCTTCTCGGCATCATTCAAGACAACCTTATTGGTGGAGTGATGATGTCCGCTATCGGCCCTGAAGGTGTCGGTGGTGAAATCATTGAGGGAGTCCTCCCTGAAGTGGTGAAACGACCTATCCGCTTTTTAACCGACGAAGTTCTCGGTCCGATAGACGCCTTTCAGGACAAGTGGGTTGAACGCCCACTGGCTTTCCTGGCGATGACTCCCGCGGGAAGAGTGAGCTTCGGATTGGCGGACGCTTTAAGAGGCATGAAATTTGAAGCGGTAGCTGCCGGGTTAAGCGGTTTTCTTGATGTCAACGCCTATAAGGCTGCGTGGCAAATAGCGGACGGCAGTTATGACGGACCTATCGAACTTTACAATCAGCCGTTAAGTATGGGTCGTGCCGTGGCTCTCGCCACCATGAACGTCGATCTGCTTGATCCTCGTGCCGTTGAGGAGGCTTCCCAAACAGCGCAATTCAATCTGATTTCTGGTGCCGTTGACTTCGGGGAAACACTGCTCCTTGACCCTCTTCTTATTGTCGGGAAACCTTTGCAGGCGGCACGGGTAGGGAAACTGACGGTGAGTGCAGCCACCGATGTTCCCCGAATTTTGCGTCGCACCGGTCGCACCGGTTCCAATCTTCAACCCAAACGCAGTCTCAAGGGTTGGGAACGCAAAACCGATGCGCTGGGGGAACGTCGGCTCGGGTGGACCAACAAACTGGATAACACGAGTATCCAGAATTTCACGACTGCGCGTGCCGAAGAAGTTATCAAATCAAAAAACTGGCAGAAACTTAACGCACACATCGAAGCTCTTCCCGTGTCAGACGCTATAAGGCTTGCGGTTCGAGGAACCGACGAATGGAATCAACTCATTCAGCAGCGAGCCACCGAAATTCGCGAGTTGGTGGGTAAAAAAATGGATTCGGAAGTAGCGATGGGGTTGTCGCAGGCTACGTCTCCGAAGATGCGCGAAAACCATTACCGGTTTATGATGGGCGACAACAACGCTTTCATAGCAGCCCGAGAAGCTGCCGCTGGGATGCAAACCGCTTTCCGAACGGGAGCGAACGTTGTTCCTGGTGCAGAAGACGCGAAACCGTTGCTGGATGAGATCACTAGGATAGACGCCGAAATTGAGGATGCGCGACGGCTACTTGTTGACGAGATGGGAGAAGCCCGAGCCGCATCAGCCGATCTTCGTGAGGGCGGGGCGTGGTTTCGCAAAGAACTGGGTGACAATATTGAACGTTTAGTTTCTGAACGTGACGGCATGTTGCGTCAAGCCCGAGAAGGAATGCAACCGCTCAACGATTGGGATTTCGGTTTCATTTTCGATCTCAAAACCCGTTTCGATGCTCGACAGTTAGACGACTACGCTACTCGAGCCAGTGGACAGAACGGTAACCCTGTTGCCCGTTTCTTGGCAGCCAACGACGACGATTCGATGGCTTTAGCTGACGTTGCTTTCGACAGTTGGGTTGACGACGCTGTTGGTACCGGTAGAGAAATACTGGATGTTGAGGCGGGACTGTTGAGAGGACTTGGGGATGATGTTGATGACGTAAAAAATCTTATGAGAACCAGGGAGCGCCTCGACCGGGAAGTGTATGTGCCGCTCCAGGTGCGGGCCACGGAAGGGGTGAGTGGGGTTGCTGCCAGAGTTTTTACTGCCCCAGCCCGTTTCGCTAAAGGGACTCGCACATTTGAAATTGTTTACGACATGGTGGCGCAACGGTTGATTAACTTTGATGACGCTCCGAGGGCGGCGTTGCAGATTGAACGAGTGATCCGCGATTTCCAAAAAGTCAAATTTCGGAACGAAGAAGGGGTGCTTGTTTCTTTGATTGACGACGCCACAGCGGCCCGTTTGAACGGGCAATACGTTCAACTTATTGACGAGGCTAGCCGCCGTGAATTTTTTTCTACTATGACAAGCGACTTCAACAAACGTATAGCGAAAAGGGTTTACGGGGAAGACAGCGCTTCTGTGGGTCTTCTGGCGAAAGAACTGGATGACGTTGTTCTTGGGGCAGAAAAAATGTTGGCTCACGCACGCCCCGGTAAAGGCCGTTACGGAAGTAGCCCTCTCGGTTCCCAAGTTACTTACACTGATACGACGACTGCGGTGAAGACGAGAGTGGTTACAGCGTTGTCGCCACGCCAACTTATGCAAAGCAGAATCGTTCCCCGCTATGACCTGATTCGTCAAGCCATCAAAAAACATGGGTTAGATACTGCTGAAGTTTCAATCAAAAAAGGGGAGGAAGCTAAAGCATTGTTGAAGAGAGGGGTAGACGACGCAGGGGTGCGTCTCACCTCGAAAAAAATAGGGGAGCTGGAAGAACTAGTTGCGGTGGGAAGCAGAGTTAAAGGCTACCGGGGAAGAAAAGATGCCCCCGATATCCTTTTGGGGGATGAACGTAAAGCGGTGAGAGAGGCTTTGCGTCGTAGCGCCAAAAAACCGGTGTCAGAAAAACTTCATTTAGCTGACTCGATTATGGGTGTGTGGCGTCCAGCGGTGCTGCTGCGTCCAGCGTGGCCTATGCGAGTTGTGGGGGACGAGATTCTGCGTGTCGCATCCGTTGTTGGGGCGATAGGGCAGTTGGGTGCGTTGCGTCACGGGTTCGCTGATTACAGAGTGGAGTTGATGCGACGTAAAGGCATTGATGTTGACGGCGAAATCGTTGGGGCTATGCAACGGGAACTGTTTCCTGACGCCTGGAAAACGCAGAAAGCACGCGAAACAGGCGACGTTGATTTTGAGAAACTTGATGAACTGATGAAAGAAGCGGGGATCGAAGACCAGTTCGGAGTGTTTGAAAGTTACGTCAAAAAACATGGTGATGAGGGTGCCACCAAATTTGTTGAAAATCTCATCATGCAGCAATGGACAGAGAAAGGGCGGAATCGAGGTTTGGCTTGGCGTGGGATGCTCGGCTACGGGCTCTTGGGACCATTCGGGGCGGCTGGAGGTGTGGCGCTTGGGTTGAGCACACAAAGTCGCACGGTGCGCCGTTTAGCTGAACGCAGCATCGGGGCACGTTTTTCTGATGATTTGAAAAGGCAAGCAAACGCATTACTGGATGAAGCCAAAAAATCGCTTTCCCATCAAGAAGCTGAACGTTTGCAACGAGCCGCTGATCTCCTTGAAACACGGTCAGCGAAACTGGATCGGATACTTGCTGTTCACTACAAAGATGTTCCTGTAACTAACGAAGCCAAAATGGCGTTGCAAACAATGGATCGGGCCGGAGTGAAACTTCACGACGCCGGACGTATCCCTTTGCTGATGGGTGGCGTTGTTGTTCGTAACGCTTTCGGTGACACTAAAGCCAACCAAGAGATTTGGCGGAAGAAAGTTTCTGCTGACCGTAACGCTGCCGCCCTTTTTGAACAAGGCTCAGTTCGTACCCGCAACGATTTAAGTGTCCGCGAGGACTGGAAAACTATTACTTACGCCGAAGCCGGTAGCGAAAAAGAGTTCGGACAGCTATGGGGTCGATCAGCGAACCGTCAATGGAAAACCACTGGTGACGCTAGTCGTCCCGAAAACGAGTTTCTGCGTTTAGCTTGGAGCAACGACACCGTTAATTATGAGACTGCCCTGTTGGAGTTTTTCGGAACCACGAAAGGCAAAAAGGTTCTTGATGCACTCGACATTCCTGACGGTGACGAAGCCATCCAAAGTCTTGTTGACGCCGTGAAAGACACAACCAACAACATCCTCCCCAGAGTTCTCGATGAAGGCACCGTCCTTGACGAGTTCGTTGAGCTGCGTGACCGCATGGGAACATCGGGCACCGATGATATTCGGTGGGATGAAGTGCGCGATGTGTTGAATCGTTCCGAGAGGGGTGAAGAAATTCGTTTGCGGTCCAACATTGAACAAACCACCGGTCCGGGTGCTGGCGTTACCCCTTTCGGGAAATCCCACGGGGTTTTCCAAAGATTTCAGGATTTTACTCGCGAAGCATTCGATGTTCTTGCCACTCTTCCCACTGACAACCTGACCCGTAACCCTCTGTTCCGTCATCATTACCAAACGGAAATGGTTCGACGCCTTTCCGCTTACTGGGATAAAGACGCCGGTAAATATGTTATTGATCCGAAAACGTTGGGCAGACTCGAGAACGAAGCTCGCAACGCTTCACTCGAAACGGTTCGCTATCTTCTCTACGATTTGACTGAATCGACACGGTTGCAGGAAGTCACCAAAAACTTGACACCGTTCCTGGGGGCGTATCAGGAAGTTATTAGTCGTTGGGCTGGTATCGCCGCCGAAAACCCGGCGTATGTTGCCCGTGTTCTTGACAACTACAACGCTATTCCCGTTGTCACAGACGACCAAGACAACGATTGGATGGTGTTTCGTTTACCGGAAGAAATGGGGGCTCTCGCTGACTTAGGCCCAGATTTGCCGGGTGCTGGAGCGTTCACGAAACCGTTCGTTGGGAAAGAAATGCGGTTCAGTAGAGACAGCATGTCAATGATGTCTGCCGGTGGCCCAGGGTTCGGCCCTATGGCGTTGGTTCCTTTATCGGAAATAGTTATTGCGGAACCTGAACTGTATGACGCAGTTAAATTCATTTTCCCTTACGGGCTTCCGCAGGGGACAAACCAATTAGATCGAGCAGTAGGACAGTTCGCTCCAGCGTGGACGAAACGTCTTTACGCTTCATTCAAAATGGATGCTCGGGAGCGAAGAAGTTTGACGTTGCAAGTGGCGCAAAGCAAAGAAGTGCGTTTACGTCAACAACCCGCTTTCGATTCTCGTTTCCCTAACCGGTTCGCAGAAATTCTTTCCACTGACCGCAGCGGTTTCATGGAAGACGTTCAAGATGAAGCCCAACAACTTTTGATTGCCCGAGCGTTCGCTTCGACAATAACACCCACCTCTTTACTGGTGTCTTCCCCCTACCAGGCACACATTGAACAGTTACGAAAAATGCGTGAAGAAGACCCTTCGACTGCGAATGAACGATTCATTCAAGAGTTCGGTCCAGAGTTTTGGGCGTTGACAAATCGGATGACCAGATCGAACAACGGGATGGCCCCCACGTTGGAAAGCTGGCAAGCGTTGGAGGACGCCGGACTTCGAGATCTTCTCGAAGAATACCCCCAGCTCGGTCCTCTCATCACAGGGGCGTTAGGTTCCGCAACTACCGGCAAATTCCATGAGGCCGCATATCGGAAACAGCAATCCACTCCGGTTGCTCCCGGTTCTCAAACGATGATGCGTGAACAAATCAATTTGGAAGATTTCATGGAAAGCGCCGATGTGTCGCAAGGTTGGAGAAACGCCGGAGACATTTGGGCGGTGCGAGATGCCGAACTTGCGCGTCGAGAACAGGTTGGCGGGTCGGCAAGCATTCATCAGAACCCCGACATTTCGGCGTGGGTTCAAAAAGAAATAGCGCGGAACTCTGGAAGTCATCCGGCCTGGTATGAGGCGTACACGAGTCGCGACCCGTCGGAGGAAGTGAAAACGTTTCAAGGACTTTACGAGGTTGTCCAAAATGAGACTATGCTGCTCCGCCCCGAAATTGAAGTTCTTGTAGATTATTTAGCAGACCGTAAATTAGGAATCGAAGTGTTAGCAGATCGTAAAGCTCATGGCCGTTCAGGAAACCTGTATGCGAACTCGAACGACGATGTGGATGTGTGGTGGGAAGCAACGAAACGTGAATACCAAAACATTCCCGAGTTCTCTGACCTGTTTAATCGTCTGCTCGAATGGGATGACCTCAACCCTGACACTTGGGTGTTTGCGTTGAGAGAAAGAGTGTAGGAGAACAAGATGGCATTACCCGCAGTACCCGTAGCTATTGGAACGTTGCTGAAATGGGGAATCCCCATTGCCATCGGTTTAGCGCTGGCCGCAGGGGGGGAAGGTTCGGACGACGATCTCACTTCGGAACAAAAAGCTCAACTCACCAACGCAGGGGTTCTTGATGCGTCTGGACGAATTGTTCCGGGGATGATAAACACTGAAGATTTCACGGGTGCCCCCATGTCCGATCCCCGGAACCCTACTGTGGGTCGCCGTTTCGGTGACCGTGAACTTTTTGAGTCAAGAAACAAGAGCCCCGCCCATCTTCTTGGTGCCGCAACGAGAGGCGATTTGTACGGTCCAGAATATGTCCGTCAAGGCGACATCTATGCGGAATACAAAGCGCTTTCCGATGAAGACAAGGAACGGTTAGCTCTCGGATTGTTTCTTGGTGACGAAGACGCGCCGAAAGGATTCATGTCGCACTTGCTGATTGAAAGCATTGACGACATTTATCGGCCTGCGAATGTTGCTGCCGCTATGCAGTTAGCTATAGACCAAGCGGCGCTTGCTTGGGAGAAAGGAACCGTTGAAGAAGAGGAACTGATTCCCACTGTGACGGAACGTTTCGCCGGGTTCACTGACGAAGATGTGAACCGGGCAGCAGAAAAAATTTTGGCCCGCAACGCAGACAAGTTCACAAGTAAAGCCGAATTGGAAGCAAAATTCAAAACCGCTTACGGACAAGCAACAGGTCGAACTCCGTCACAGAACGTTATTGAGGCATTCATAAAAGGCATTCATTCCCGAGAAGAAGCCGGTGAAACAGTAGACCCCTATGAGATGGCTGCACTTGCTACAGAAACAGCAGGGAAAATGGCACCGGAGCTGGTGAATTTCCAAAAAGGTTTGTCGGCAGTCAGCAAAATTGACCAGTTAAGTTCGAGGCTCGCATGAAACCTGAACGTGAAGGAACAATGAGTTATGAGGAGCGTCGGCGGTTTGCTGTCGGGGTTCTTAAAGGTATCGCTGCTCCTGTAACCGCAGGCAACGTCGAGTTCTTGTTGGCGTGGATGTCAAGAGAAAACACGGCTGCGAAAAACAATCCTCTGGCGACCACGTTCCCGTCAGATGAGTGGACTGCGTTTAATTATCAGAAAAAAGATGGGGAGTTTGTTTTAGACAAAGACGGCAACAAAATACCTCTCGTTAAAAACTATCCAGATTTTAATGAAGGTGTTCGTGCCACCGTTGTTTCTCTTCTCGGATACAGCGGAGGGAAGTTGGGGGTACACGACTATTCGGCTGTCCTTCAAGAATTGCGGGATGGGACTACCCCTGAACAAATTTTAGGCAACGCTGAAGCTGTTGAACAAATTGGTACTTGGGGGTCGTTTAAGAGTCGAGACGGTTTCGGTGCTGAAGACACTTGGGGTTACACGCTTGAAGAATTGGAAGCGCTTGCGCCAGGTGAACTGGAGCAACTTAATACAGAAAAGTTGCGTCCCATAAAAGGCTACGAGTTTCCTGATCCTGCGGGTTCGTTCGCTGTCGAGGGGAGTGAGTTACCTGACGGTCCTGACGTAGAGCAATGGCCTGACATTCAGAGTGGCCGCATTGAAGACCCACAATTCGCAACCCCAAGTCAAGACGAAACGAGTCCTGACTATACGGGACCAGTGATAAGCGACCATGATCCTCGGGCCGCAGAACTTATTACTGAAGAAACTTTGGGTGACGAAATTGATCTTGACAGGGAAGCCAGTTACAGGCTGAAACAAGAACTCGCTCAAGCAGCTTTCGATGAGGTTCGGGAACGCTTAGAAACGGAAACGGATTACGCCACGAGGGGCGCTTTGTCGCAGCGTTACGAAGAACTTGCCGACGAGTTGAGTCTCAACGAGTACGGCGAACTGGAAATGGATGAAGCGCAAAGCAATCTTTTCATAGATGCGCTTCTAGGGGTGGACAGCGAAACGGGGGAAAGCGATCCTGAGAACGCTTTAACGAATGAGGAAGCAGAGTTCATTCGTGACAACATAGGTCAAGTGGCATTCTGGTGGCAAAAAGACCGGGAAGATCTCATGGTTGACACTCGTAAAGGTCGCATGAACATTGTTGATTGGATTATCGACCCAGGCAATGACTTCAGTGATGAAGAAATCCTTTTGTGGATGAACAAAACCGAGTATTTCCAAAACCACAAAGATCCCATCCGAAAATGGGACGCAGCGTGGTATAGCGCTGGGCCGGGTGTCCGTAAACAACTTCTTGAAGACCCCCGCGCCGAACTTCTTCGGGAAGCACAACGAATTGGGTTCAACTGGTTGGAGGACAACCCTGCTCTCCTTGACAAACTCGCTTACGATTCCGCTCGTTTCGGTTGGGACGAATACGACAGAAGGCGGGCTCTCGCTGGGATCAACACTTTTGAAACCGCTGATGTGGCTCGAGGAACTATTCTCGCTAACCGTCAAACCGTCATGGATGCAGCCGCCCGCTACTACATGCCTGTCAGCGCTAAAGGAGCGAACGACATGGCGTGGGACATGTATTTGGGTGAAGACACGAAGGCTTCAGTGGAAGCAATGTATCGGCAACAAGCCAAAGGGCAGTTCCCTTCCCTCGCCGGTCTGATCGACCAGGGCGTATCTATGCAAGCCTATTTTGATCCTTACAAGCAACGCATCGGGCAGCTCCTCGAGATGTCGGATGTGGATTTGATGAATGATCCCCGGTTGCAGCCGATCATGTTTCCTGGTTCGGGGCAGGGACCGATGAGTCTTTCTGAGGCTCAAACGTTTGCTCGACAGTTACCGGAGTGGCAGTACACGAAGAATGCTGAGGATGCTGCTCGGAGTATGGCTGATAATGTGGGCCGCATGATGGGTGTGGTGGCGTAATGGCTTTTATTGATGACCAAACCGTTCTGACTGATCCGGGTTTGGAAGAACCTCCCAACGATCAGGACGCAGAAGGGAATTGGCGCTTCATTTCAAACGCTGAGGGCTACTGGTACAACAACCCGGCCTTCATAGAAGAACCCCTCAAGGTCACCCGTACCGTTGCCGAGGACGACGAACAGAACGCCGCTTTCGATCAGCTTCGCAGCGACTATGAGGGACTGTCCACTCAACTCCAAAACCTTATAGCGGACGCCAAAGAGAAAGCGACCGCTACCAGAGAATCGTCTTACGACACTCTTTACGACCTGTTTGTGGGCGAACTCGGTTTACCCGTTTCGCTTATGGATGACGTTATGGGATGGCTCATCGAAGGTGACTCCGATCTGGCGGTCACCCAACAGCTTCGAGCCTCAACCGAATACAACGAACGGTTCCCTGTTATGGCTCAACGGGCAACCCTCGGTTTGCCTCGCCTCAGTGAAGCCACTGTTCTGAAAATGGAACGCGCCTACCGGTCATCTATGCGGCAAGCCGGTCTGGAAGACCCCCCTCTCGACTACATGACACAATGGTTGGTGGGTGACGTTTCGGACGCAGAACTGCAAACCCGTATCGCTCTCGCAGAAACCGCTGTGCGAACCGCCAACGTGGAAACGAAACAGCAACTCAAAGATCTTTACAACATTGATGACACCGATCTTCTTTCCTACTACCTGGACCCTGACGAAGCCACCGACATTTTTGAGGCTCGCCTCCAACTTGAAGCGGCAGGGATTTCTGCTGCCAGTATCCGAGGGGCCGGTGCAGCGTTAGGGGTGGGTGCTGCGGAAAGGTTGCAGGCATCCGGTGTTCAAGCCCGTGAAGTGGAACAGCGATTGGGTCGCCGTGCCGGACTTCTCGAAGATTTGATAGGTAGTGAAGGTTTGGCTGTTGACGAACTCGCTGAAGGCGAATTTGGTACCGACCTGGAGGCCGCTACCGAGTTGCAACGCCTCACAGCGGAACGCCTCTCAGCTTTCCAGGGACGCGGCGGAGTTCTCGCTGATCGTGGAGGAATCACCGGATTGGGTTCGGCTTCCACATAGCCACATTCTTTTCGGTATACTAATTTCTGTTGATCGGCCCTCTCGGGGCGAGCTGTTTGGCACCCCCTCCATTTCCAGTTCCACCGCTGGGATGCGTAATAGGACAGGTGAGTGACATATGACAGATTCCGACTCCACTTTCGGTGAAGAAGGTTCTGACAGCCCAACCGAGTCGAAACCGAATTGGCGACGAGATCTCGAGAACCGTGCGAAGGAAGCTGAAAGTCAGCTTGCGGAAACACAAGAGAGATTGAGTGGCTATGAGCGGCGTGACGTTTTTAGGTCCGCAGGACTTGATCTTGAGGACCGTCAAGTAAGTTATTTTGTTAAGGCTTACGATGGTGAAATGGATGCAGAAGCTATCCGTGCAGAAGCGGAAGCTGCTGGGTTCGTTGGACGAGATGCTTCAGCATCTAGTTCTTCACCGATAAAACGTGACGCACTCGACGCCGAACAGCGTATTGCTGCGGCGGGTGAAGGTGGTGACCCGGTGTCACAAGCCGATCTTAATTCTCGTATAGCGGCAACGAATACCGAGGCAGAACTTCGGGCGTTGATGGAGAATGAAGGTTATCTGTGGGGTGCTGCCCAGTAACCGGCTAGCTAACAGTGGAGTCCCTCACCCTTAGGACTTCACAATGGCCTATACAGGCACAGGGGACGTTTCCTCTGATACGGCGGCGTTTCAGCAACTTGCTTATTTCGCTTTCCGTTCCCAACCGATGTATGAAATGATCGCTGATGTGCGCTCAACGGCGCAAACCCATAACGGGGCATCAGTCCAGTTCAACATCTATGACAATATGGATCAGGCAACTTCAGCTTTGACTGAAACGTCTGACGTTACAGCCGTCGCCTTGGGCGACTCGACTGTGGTCGTGACACTTGCCGAATACGGTAATGCGGTTATTACTACAGCGAAGCTGCGTGGCACATCGTTCTTGAATGTTGATGCTGACGCTGCGAACATTATTGGTTACAACATGGTTGACTCTGTTGACAAACTTGTTTCCAATGTCGCTAACGCTGGCACTAACGTCATTTACGCTCAGGGATCAGCGGGCTCACGCCCAGCGTCCCGTGGCGCTGTTTCTGACGCTGCAACATTTGGCGCTCAGGAAGCACGCATGGCTGTAGCTGATCTGCGTACCGCAAGTGCCCCAGGTTTCGAGAATGGAAACTACTTGGGCATGATTCACCCGGACGTTTCCTTCGATCTGCGCGAGCAGACCGCGGTAACGGACGTTATCCAATACCAAATCCGTCAAGAAGGTGCCGCTGTTCGCAACGGCTCCATTGGCGTGTTCGGTGGTATCGAGTGGATTGAAAACCCTCGCGCCCCCATATTGGACGACGCAGGTGCTACTAGCACCACCAACGTTTACCAGACTCTTGTTGCTGGTAGGCAGGCGCTAGCTAAAGCGTTCAGTCGTGCCCCTGGCTTCGGTGAAGACCCAAGCGTCGTGTTCGGTCCTGTGACCGATACTCTGCGCCGGTTCCACCCAGTCGGCTGGTACCACCTGGTGGGTCATGCCATCTTCCGCCAAGCAGCATTGCAGCGGATTGAGTCATCCTCATCCATAGGCGACAACACCTGATAGTTGTTGCGTAGGCTTGGGGGGGTCGGGTTCCCCTTTCCCCGGCTCCCCCATTCAAGCCTGCTACTCTTGCTGTGAAGCGAGGACTTATGCCTAAAGTCGGTTCAAGACATTTCAGTTACTCCACGGCTGGCCGCAAAGCCGCCCGTGCGTATGCGTCGAAGACCGGTAAAAGGGTTACGAACACTAAAAAGAAAAAGCGGAGTACGAAGTGATGGCCGGTAACAGTCAAACCGACGGTAATGTGACAATTCGGCCCAAACCCATAACTGGGACCGGAGGATCTAACCGTGGCTAGTGGCCTTTTCTGTTTGCCAATGGAATACAACTTGGAGCAGACAGCTAACTTTAATATCGATTTTAATGATACGACTGCTGATCGTTTCAAGTGCATGTTGACGACTAGCTCGTGGACACCGAACTACAGCACCCATTCGATTAAGTCTGATGTGACTAACGAGGTGTCTGGAGCTGGGTATAGCGCTGGTGGGGAGTCGTTGACTTCTATCACGTTCGCTACGAGTGGGGGAACGATTACTTGGGACGCAGCGGATGTCGAGTGGACTTCGAGCACGATTACGAGTGCCCGTTACGCCGCTATTTATGATGATTCGTTGACTAACGATCCTCTGATTTGTGCTATTGACTTCGGTGGAGATTTCTCTACCACCTC
>Ga0315318_10000402_pt1 | contig 17294 bp, 10 predicted proteins | sample M1200m3416metaG_FD_203703 | JGI IMG/M metagenome (GOLD analysis project Ga0315318, IMG submission 203703) | Ammonia-oxidizing marine archaeal communities from Monterey Bay, California, United States - M1 200m 3416 | ecosystem: Environmental > Aquatic > Marine > Coastal | place: USA: California... | reverse complement strand
TCGGTAGGGGCCCCAATAGAACACGTCGCGGTCTCCAAAATAGACCATCAGCCCGACCATGTAGGGCTCGTTCGGGGGAGGCCAGGATGGGTTGTCGGGATCCCCGGAGCCCTGGAAATGCAGGCGCGTTGATATGATGAAATCTTCAGGGAAGTCCGATCTTCGCAGTTGGGGGGAGTTGTCAACGTGTACCCAGTGGTCAAGGTTGACGCCGGTGGGCAGTGTCATTCTCCAGGACCCATCCGCTGTCGATGGCAGAGGGCCGGGAACCGGTTCGTAGTACTCCCAGTCAGGGTTTGCCAGGGGGTCTTCATCGAAGTCGTCAACCTGGGCCTGGAGCGCCGCTGGAATTGTGAAAAAAAGGAGCCAGCAGGATATGGCTGCCCATTCGTGTGTTTTCATGGAGGTTCCTCCTGGACAGTTGGATACTCGAGGCTGCCTGCGACCCGGGGCAGGCTTGCTGGCTCCTGATGAAGCCAGTTGCGGATTCACTGTACTGGATGAAATAACAACCTGAAATAATATTCAGTCTCTTGCAACTTTCTTCAAAACATGGAGGCTCATTGGATTGAGATGAACCGGGTACCAAGCTGTATTGAAGATGAGAGGTTGAGCTGATGAAGGTTATTGCTGTTTCATTGTGTTCTGTCATGGCGCTCTGCGTCTGCTCGATGGCTTTTTGCGCGGATGAGAGCCAGGAGGCTCCGGCCAGGCGCCCCCTGATTCTTCTGACAAATGATGACGGCATCGAATCGGCCGGAATCAAGGCACTGATGAAAGAGCTCCCCAGGGTGGCTGATGTCATCGTGGTCGCTCCCGCGACAAATAAGAGCGGAGTTTCTCAGAGCCTGACCTATCGCGGGGATATCAAGGTCTTTAAGCGCGAGGTGCCCGAAGAATTGAAAGACCTTGAGCGGAAACCTCTCGCTCTCTATGCCGTGGAAGGCACTCCCGCGACCTGCGTTCTTCTTGGCGCTGGGAATTTCTCTCAGGGCAGAAGCTTTGACCTGGTGGTCAGCGGGATCAACCCCGGGTCCAATATCGGCTCGGATGGGAACCTGTCGGGAACCGTAGGCGCTGCCAGGATGGGGGCAGACATCGGGCTCGCGGGGTTGGCGGTCTCCTCGGCCTCCGGCAGCAAGCATGTTGCGCAGATCGCGGCATCCTTGGCGAACTTTATTGAGCAGGCCTTTTCGGCGGGTATAGAGAAGGGGGTTCTCTTTAACGTGAACTATCCGGGAGGAGATCCAGGGGACTGGAAGGGCGCGGCCGTAACCGACGTCGGGGCAGGGAACTACAAGATTAACTTCCGCAAGGTTGAAGGCGGCGAGGACGCCAACGAGCCGCCCCAGGCGGACAAGAGCATTCTCCTTTTCCGCGCGGCTTTCGCGCGCGCGGGCGGAGAGGCTGCCGGCGGAACAGCGCGGGCGGGGATCGCCGCCGGAAAAATATGCGTCACCCCGATCGCAAGCCTCTCTCTGTCTTCGAAGGCTTCCTCGAAGAGTCTGTCGCTGACCCGGAAGAGGCTGGCTGGGCTGGCGTTTTTCAAGTAGTCGGGAAAAAGCTCAGCTTCCACCCTTCTTCTTTTTCTCCAGGCGCCTCTTCTTTCTTTCTTCGAGAAGGCGTTTCCTTTTCGCGTCGGCTTTTGCCCTGGCAGCGCCGGCGATTTCAGTGAGGGCGGCGGAGTATTTCTTCCTGACCGACTCGTACTCCGGGTTGGCGCAAACCTTGTGCCAGCGAAAGTAGGCCTGGGCCAGTCCGTCTTCGCTTTCAGGCGCCTGGCCCTTGTCGCCGGTCTCGGCTATCCAACTGGCGAGAAGTTTCCGATGAGCCTCGAGTTGGCCCGCAAATTCGGGTTTGCCCGCGAGGTTGTCGATCTCGTGTGGGTCGTTCAGATGGTCGTAAAGCTCTTCAGCTGGTTTCCGGGCAGCCATGAAGCGGGCCTGGGTCTTGTTCAGCTTTCCCTGGGAGTAGAGAGTTTTCATCTCCTTCGTGTAATCCCGGGGGTCTCGGTACTGGGGTTGCATCCAGGGTCTGTCGGTGAGGTAGTTCCTCAGGTACCTGAACCTGTCGGTGCGTACGGCCCTGATTTTCTCGATGGAATAGTCGCAGCGGTCCCTGGCTGATATGACAAACGATCGCGGCTTGTAGCCGGGAGCAAAGAGATCTTTGCCCTCCATGTAAGCCGGCGGAGCGATGCCGGCAAGGGCGAGAGAGGTCACGCTGATGTCGATTCCGCTTACGAGATCTCCCCGGGAGGTTCCCGGGGGGATTCTGGCCTTCCCGGCCGGCCAACTGACGACCAGCGGAACCTTCACGCCTTCTTCGTAGACAAATTGTTTGTGCCGGAGGAGTCGCATTCCATGGTCCGTAAAAAAGAAGATGGCGGTGTTTTCGAGGAGCCTGTCACTCTTCAGTTCGGCGAGTATGGCGCTGACCTCCTGGTCGGTTTTGAGGACACAGTCGTAATGATGGGCGATTTCCCGACGCACGATCGCGGTGTCGGGATAGTAAGGAGGTACGATGACCTTGGCAGGATCGACGGTCTTTACGGGCTTGCTCTTTCCTCCCTTCAGCTGGATCTGGGCAAAGAAGGGCTGGCCTTTTTTACGGCTCCGCCAGTGATTGGCGCCAGAGTAGAGCCTGGACCGGTCATAGACGAAGTTGTAGTCATCCTTGCCCTTGTTGTAGGTGAAGTAGCCGGCTTTTCGAAAGAGCTCCGGAACTGTGAGGACGCCCTCCGGGAGGCTGATCATGCCCAGGTTGGGGAATCTTCCAGCCGAATTGTCGCGGGAGCTTCGATGGTTGTGGATGCCGAAGGTCGTTTGCATCGTGCCAGTAATCAGGGCTGACCGGGTGGCCGAGCAGACTCCAGCGGGCATATAGGCGCGATCAAAACGAACCCCGTTGGCGGCCAGGGAATCTATCGACGGGGTTTTGATGATCTTATCGCCGTAGCAACCCATCCAGTCGTTCATGTCCTCGACATAGAGCCAGAGGATGTTGGGCCGACTGGGTTCGGCGGCATTAGAGACGCCGGGCAGGGAAAGAATGAACGCTGTAATGAATATCGACAGGAGAAACATGACTCCATCCTTTTTGAGAGATAAGTTGAGTGATTTTGCGGCAAGAAGCCAGCCGTACCCTCATGCCCTGGAGCCGCTTCGGCCCAGGCTGCGAACTTCCGCTAATACTACAACAGGTCCCGTAAATGCCTTACGGAGTAATACAGGGACCTTTCAGAAAGCTCTGAATGGCCGTATTTGACTTTAGGGGCAGATAGGGCGAAACTTCCTCAGACGCGTTATTTTCGCGCAAGGAAGGGATAGATGAAGACGGACATACAGATTGAAAAGGCTACACCCAAGCTGCCGATTTCTGAAATCGCCAGCCGCATAGGCCTGGGTGAAGATGACTATCTTCCCCATGGGCGACATATAGCCAAGCTTCCATACTCGCTCCTCAAGCAGGGCAAAAGGAAGGCCAAGGGGAAGCTTGTGCTGGTAACGGCAATGAGCCCGACTCCTTCCGGCGAGGGAAAGACAACGACATCCATCGGGCTTGCAGATGCGCTGAACCTGGTCGGGCGGAAGGCCAGCCTTGCCGTTCGTGAGCCATCTCTCGGACCTTATTTCGGTATCAAGGGCGGGGGAACCGGGGGTGGAAAGGCGCAGATCGTACCAGCGGAGGATATCAACCTTCACTTCACTGGCGATATCGCGGCTGTGGCCAAGTCGGCCAATCTCCTAGCCGCCTTGATTGACAACCATCTCCACCATGCGAACAAGCTTGGCATTGACCAGAGGCGTATTACCTGGAAGAGAGTTGTGGATCTTAATGACCGCGCCTTGCGCGACATCGTCATCGGGCTTGGCGGCCCTCTGCACGGGATCCCCAGGAAGGACGGGTTCTACATCGCTCCGGCAAGCGAGATTATGGCCATCCTCTGTATGGCGACCAGCTTTCCGGACCTCAGGAGCAGGATCAAGAAGATCATCTTCGGCTATACGCGCGACAGGAAGCCACTTACCTGCGAGGACCTTGGTGTAGACGCAGCCATGTCGGTGTTGTTGAGAGACGCGATTCTACCCAACCTCGTGCAGACTCTCGGGCACACTCCGACCTTTGTCCATGGAGGACCATTCGCAAATATCGCGCATGGGTGCTCGAGCGTAATCGCCAGCAGGCTGGGCTTGCAGATGTCGGATTTCCTCATTACCGAGGCTGGGTTCGGATCCGATCTCGGAGCTGAGAAGTTTTTCAATTTGAAGTGCAGGCTGTCCGGACTGCGCCCTGACGTCGCGGTGATTGTGGCTACGCTCAAGGCAGTCGAATTTCACGGAGGCTACAGTTCGGGCGGGGGCTGGGATAATCTCAGCCGACATATCGACAATGTTCGGCAGTTCGGTGTCACGCCTGTTGTGGCGATCAACCGGTTTCCGGATGATCCTCCAAGGGCTCTGAATCGCCTTCGGAGGGCCTGCGAGAAGAAACGTGTTCGTTGCGCGGTATCCGATGTCTATCGCAACGGCGGCGAGGGCGGAGTTGAGCTTGCAGAGGCGGTCAAGGCGGCCGCGGCGAGATCGGATCCGAAAAAGTTCAAGCTGCTCTACCCCGACAAGATGAAGCTCAGAGACAAGATCCAGACGATCGCCAGGAAGGTCTACGGTGCGCGCGGTGTGAACTACACCAAGGAGGCCTCCGGCCTGCTCGATCACTTTGAAGAGATGGGCTTCGGAAAATTACCAATCTGCATGGCAAAGACACCCATGTCCTTTACCGACAACCCCACCCTTGTCGGAGCACGAAAAGATTTCGACATCACGGTGACCAGCGCCATGCTTTCCGCCGGGGCTGGCTTCGTTGTCGCCATAGCCGGGAATGTGATCCCCATGCCGGGCCTCCCAAAGGTGCCGGCCGCCCTGCGGGTGAAGATTGACGACGAAGGCAATCTCATCGATATGGCCTGAGCCGAAGCGAGGGCGCGAGCCTGGGAGGTCGGCAGAAGGCTTCCTTATCCTTTTTTCTTTCGCTCAAGATAGCCGCGAACAAAATCCTCGATTACGAGTTTTTTGATTCCGCTGGCCGTGGCGGCCTTCTTTGTTCGATCTACCGGTATGTTCCAGCGGGCGCCGAGATAGAGAGACCACAGGCCCCAGATTCGGTTCCCGTTGGAGCCGTTGATGAGGACGGGCTTTTCTGCGTCTGTGAGCAGCTGGATGAATCGGTCGGCCTGCGCGTCATCGAAGGTGTCAGGGCCGACGGGGAAATGCACAAAGGTAAGCTCAAGGGCTTTTATGTGGGGCTCCATCTCAAAGCCCAGCCCGCCGAGCTCTCTGTCCATCCGGACATTGACGATGGTCTTGACCCCGTTGTCCTTGGCGAACTGAAAGTCCGGCTGCGGGAGCTGTCCAGTGAGGATGTACTCTTTGCCTAATTCGAAACATTTCCCCCTCAGAGGAACAAGGGCCTCCGATTCTACGGGTGTAAGCAAGGCCTCGTTGAAGGGGGCGCTTTCACCTTTCGATGGGGCCGCTGTGCAGCAGCCGTTAATAAGAATGGCCGCGCCGATGGCCAGGGCTGCTGCGGGCAGGTGTTCGAAGGTACGGTTAAGGTCGGACTTCATCACGACTGGAGGCTCCTGATTCCCTTTAAGGTAAATTCTCACCGGCCTGAAATACCGGCAAGCGAGAGTATAAACTGACGCTATCCAGACCTGAAAGTTATCTTTGCTTTACTGTGACGGTCTTTGGGCTCTGGATATTCAATATGGGTGGCCTTGTTCAGCCCGCAGCGCTAATTGATCAGATGAAGCCCTTTATCCCTTTCCCGCGGCCATTTATACTGACAAGCGGAATGACGCTTTAACCCGGTGGATCCATCGATGATGAAATTGCCTCGACCCGCTACGCGATTCGGTTTCTTCTTTCACATCCTGCTGTTTGCATTTCCGCTGGCGGCCGAGGAAAAGATTTCTTCCCAGGAGCGCGAGTTTTTCGAGAACAAGGTCCGGCCGCTTCTCTCTGAGAAATGCTACAAGTGCCATTCAGCCGGGCGCAAGCCTCCGAAGGCCGAGCTCTACCTGGATACCCGCCAGGGCGTTCTGGCTGGAGGGGAGAGCGGCCCCGCCCTGGTTCCCGGGGAGCCTTCAAAAAGTCTGCTGATCGAGGCGATCCGATATGAGAACCCGGACCTCCAGATGCCGCCGAAGAAGAAGCTCTCCGCTGAGCAGATTACCGTCCTGGAAAAATGGGTCCGGCTGGGCGCTCCCGATCCTCGTATTGGAAAGAAGGCCGTCGCGAAAAAAGATGCGGAAGGCTTTGATGTTCATGAGCGAAAGGAAGCTCATTGGTCCTGGAGGCCGGTTGTCAAGGCGGTTCCTCCCGCTGTCAAAGACCGGGGTTGGCCGAGTTCCCCTCTGGATCAATTCGTCCTCTCTGAACTCGACAAGGCGGGGATTAAGCCGAATCCGGATGCTGCCAGGCGGACATTGATCAAGCGGACCTCTTACGCCCTTACGGGGCTGCCGCCGAGCGTCGATGATGTCGAGCAATTCGTTGCGGATAAATCCCCCGAAGCTTTTTCCGCGCTTGTCGACAACCTCTTGAAATCTCCCCACTTCGGTGAGCACTGGGCCCAATACTGGCTGGACCTGGTGCGGTTTGCGGAGACCAAGGGGCATGAGGCCGACTACCCGATTCCGGAGGCCTGGCGGTACAGGGACTATGTCATCAGAGGGTTCAATTCCGATGTGCCGTATGATCAGTGGATTATCGAGCACCTTGCCGGCGATCTCGTCAGGTCTCCCCGGGTTGACCCCGAGCTCAGGACGAATGAGTCCATCCAGGGGACAGGCTTCTGGCACCTGGGGGAGGCGACCCATTCGCCTGTCGATATTCGCGGTGAGGAGGCTGAACGCATCCATAACCAGATTGATGTTTTCTCAAAGACCTTTCTCGGGCTGAGCATTGGCTGCGCCCGCTGTCACGCGCATAAATTCGATGCGATCTCGCAGGAAGACTATTATGCGATGTACGGGTATATCCAGAGCTCCGGGTTCCAGCTGGCAGATGTGCTCGAGCCTAAGCGGAAGAAGGAGGTGGCCGAGGCGCTCCTGGGCCTGCGGGAGACCGAAGCCCGAAAAATAAACGACTCATTCGCCAGGGGGAAGCGGGCCCAGTTCGAGCGACTCCCTGAATACCTGGCGGCTGCCGCAGATGTCCTGAAGCTTGGTCCGCTGGCGGGCGCTCCGGCGGGAGACTCCTCTGATGTTGTCTTCGAAGATTTTGAAAAACCCGGCTATGTCGGCTGGGTTGTGAAGGGCCTGGCCTTTGGAGGCGGGCCGCGCCGCCAGGCGAACCTTCCCGATCACCAGGGCGACGTGGGGGCCAGGGGGAAGGGGTTTGTGAATTCCCATTCCTATGCGGTCAAGGGGAAGGTCCATGCCGGGGATGGGTTCATCGGCAGTATGCACTCTGCGCATTTCAAGATTGAGCGGCGCTTCATCAATCTCCTGGTCGGCGGGGGCTCACATAAGAACAGCACCTGTGTTGACCTGGTTGTAAATGGAAAGCCGGTAGCGTCAGTCGTCGGTCCGAATTCAAACAGGATGGTCGCCCGCTCAATCGATGCCAGCGCCTGGGCCGGAGCCCGAGCCCAGCTGAGGATCCTGGATAACGCCAAGGGCGGCTGGGGCAATATCGGGGTTGATCATATTGTCTTCAGCAATACGGCGGCAGCTGGCCCGGCTGAGGCCGGCGACGATGCGGGGCTGGCCGGCAGGATCGTCGAGGTCGCCGGCAAGCGGAAGATTCAGCGGGATGTCCTGCGGAGAGTTGTGGCTCATGTCGAAAGAGCGAAGAAAGATGTCCACGACCCGCTCCACGCTTTCTCAAAGCTCTGCGCGGCCGAGAACAGCCAGGGGGCTGCAAAGGTGCGAGCTTCGGTTGTCGATCAATTGCGACGCGCGGAGGCAGGACACCAGGCTCGCCTGGCGGCCAGGAAGGTGGTCAGCAATGTGAAAAACGGAGAACGAAACTACACGAAGGTTGAGAGGGAGTGGACTGAGCGAGAGGACCTGGTCGTGGACTATGATGATCCGGGGGCAGAGGGCTGGATTGTTAGCGGCTATCGCTTTGGCGCCGGGCCTCTGCGCCGGGGCCAGTTGCTCGTCGGCGATGAGGGGCGACCCGTGAGGGAATATGTCGAGGTTGGGCGTGCCGATGCGGGCGAGACGTCGCGGAAATTTTACGGCATGTTGCGCACTCCGACCTTTAAGGTTGTTGGTGACACCCTGTGGTACAGGGTGAGGGGGAACTGCGAGGCCTTCCTCGCAGTTGATTCCCACAGGACGGTTCATGGGCCCCTTCACGGAGGGGTCAGGAAGAGGATCAAGGGAGCCGCGAACACCTGGCGCTGGCATTCGCATCCCGTCCGGAATTATCTCGGGCATCGAATTCATATCGAGTTTTCTAATTTCAGCGACAACTTCGCCGTGGCCCGGGTTGAGTTCAACGCAGGTACTCCTGTTGATGGGTCTCCCGTCAACCAGGTGGTGTTGAAGCATATTGCCGGGCTGAAGGAACTCAGCGTAATGGGCGCGGCAGCGGCCTTTTCGAAGCAGTTGATAGCCAGCATGAATGCCCTGGGCTCTGGAGCTTCCGGGGTGGAGGACCGCGGCGGCCATGCGCGTCTTCTGAACTGGGCGCTCGGGCGAGAAGACATGCTCGAGGCACGCAGGCCTGGAGATCTCGAGAGGCTTGTCGCTGACTACAGGAAAAGCCGGTCAGAGCTGGAGAAGACCATTCCCGGTACCCTCAGGACCCTCGCCCTGCTCGATGGAAGCGGCGAAAATGAACCCCTGCATATACGCGGAAATCACAAGAACAGGGCCAGGGAGAACGTACCGAGGTCAATACTCACCGCGCTGAGAAATCCCAGTGAAAAGCCAGGCGGCCAGGCCAGGGGCAGCGGCCGCCTCGAGCTTGCAGAGAGGCTCGCTGATCGAAAGAATCCCCTGGTGGCTCGTGTCATGGTCAATCGAGTTTGGCATCATCTCTTCGGCCGCGGCATTGTCGAGTCCTGCGATGACTTCGGAGTGATGGGGGCGCCGCCGTCTCACCCTGAGCTGCTTGACTGGCTTGCGCATCATTTCATGGAGAACGGCTGGTCTGTCAAGAATCTCATCCGGACCATCCTGTTGTCGAGGACCTATGGCATGTCGAGCACCCCCCAGGCGCGCGGCAGCGAGCTCGACCCGCAGAACAGGCTGCTTCACAGGATGGGGATCATGAGGCTTCCGGCCGAGGCCATCCGCGACAAGGTCCTCGCCGTTTCCGGTCGCCTTGACCGCAGGCTCTTCGGTAAAGGAGTCATGGTTCACATCACCGAGTTCATGCGCGGAAACAGGAGCCCGGGAGGCAGCGGTCCGCTTGATGGTAACGGGCGAAGAAGCATCTATACCGAGGTCAGGCGCAACCACCTGCCGTCCATGTTGCTTGCGTTTGATCGGCCGGTTCCGTTCATGACCATGGGCAAAAGGGTGCTGTCTAACTCTCCGGCCCAGGCACTGATTCTTCTAAACGATCCGTTTATTCATCAGCAGGTCGACATCTGGTCCAAGCGACTGCTTGCCCAGGAGGGCCTCGACGACAAGGCGTTGCTCGCGCAGGCCTACAACGAAGCCTTTCATCGATCTCCCCGCGACGGGGAGATCGGTGCCGCGCTTCAGTTTATAGCTGCGCAGGGAAAGCTATATGACAAGGATTCCCGCCAGTTGGCCTGGAGAGATCTCCTCCACACGCTGATGAACGTCAAAGAGTTTATCTTTATCAATTAGAGCGGTTTCACCGCAAGGTTCGTCAGACAATGCATTGCCGAAGATATCTTGAGAGCCAGGTTACCCGCCGCCAGATGCTGAGGAACAGCTCCGTGGGTTTCGGCGCTCTCGCGCTGGATATGTTGATGGCGCAGGAGTGCGCCGCCGAGACAGAAGGGCCCCTCGCGCCCCGGAACACTCATTTTGCCGCGAAGGCCAAGAGCATCATCTTTCTGTATATGGACGGAGGTGTCTCCCAGGTAGACAGCTTCGATCCGAAGCCGCGGCTCAACAAGGAGCATGGCAAGCCCTTCAGCCTGAAGATGGAGCCAACTCAGTTCAACAACATCGGGACGGTTTATCGGTCCCATTGGGGCTTCAAGAAATACGGTCAATGCGGGATGGATGTCAGCGGGCTCTTCCCTCATATCGCCACCTGCGCGGACGACCTTGCCCTCGTTCGTTCTATGACGGCACCCTTTTCCGAGCACAACACAGCCAACTTTTTCCTTCATACAGGTTTTGGCGTGCAGGGCCGCCCTAGTATGGGGGCCTGGGCGACCTACGGCCTCGGGAGCGAATGCCGCGATCTTCCAGGCTATGTCGTGCTCAATGGCGGCCTGATTCCTTCCGGCGGCATGGATAACTTCAATAGCGGTTTTCTTCCAGCGGCCTACCAGGGCTCGATTTTCAAGGCCGGGAACAAGCCCCTGGCCAACATTCGCCGCCGGGAAGTCAGCGCTGGCATCCAACGCTCCAAGATAGCGCTTATGAAGAAACTGGACTCTGGCGGTCTTGAAAATATTGGACGGGTCGACAAGCTGGAGTCGGCGATTGCCAATTATGAAATGGCGTTTCGTATGCAGGCTGCCGTTCCGGAGCTCGTTGACATCAAGGGAGAGGGCAAGAAAATCCGGGAGCTCTATGGTCTCGAATCTTCTTATGGACCGACCCGCTCTTATGGCCTCCAGTGCCTGATCGCGCGGCGGATGGTCGAGAAGGGCGTACGCTTCATTGAATTGACCTGTCCCCGAATTTCCGGGAATGACCGGTGGGATGCTCACGGCAATATCCGGAAGAATCATGGCGACAATGCCCGCGCGGTCGATCAGCCGATAGCCGGATTGATCAAGGATCTAAAGCAAAGGGGCATGCTTGATTCCACCCTGATCGTCTTCACCGGGGAGTTTGGCCGGACTCCGTTTGCCCAGGGCAGCAATGGCCGGGACCACAGCCCTTTTGGTTTCTCTCTCTTTCTGTGCGGCGGCGGAGCCAGGGGCGGCGTCACCTACGGGGCCACGGATGATTACGGGTATCGCGCGGTTGAGAACAAGTGCGAACTTCACGACCTGCACGCGACGATGCTGCACCTGGCAGGGATGGACCATAAGAGGCTCACCTATCGCTTCAGCGGGCGCGACATGCGACTGACCGATGTTCATGGAAACGTGCTGCACGACATCGTTTCCTGAGCCGAGGGGGCCCCGCCGCCGGCTGGCGCCGCCCGGGCGGGTTCCTGCAATCGCTTGCCCGCCGGGGACGGTTCTGGCAATATGTGTGCCTCGCGAATTTATCAACCAAACAGCAAGAGACCAGGGATATGTCAGCATTTCCAGAAATCGAAAAAATCGCTTACGAGGGGCCGGATTCAAAAAACCTCCTGGCCTTCCATCACTACAACCCTGAGGAGGTCGTAGAGGGCAAGACGATGCGCGAGCATCTCCGCTTCAGCGTCGCCTATTGGCATACCATGCGGGGGGCCGGAGCCGATCCTTTTGGCGTAGGGACCGCAATCCGTCCCTGGGAGGCTGAGAACGATTCTGTAGAAAACGCCCTCAGCCGGGCCCGGGTGGCTTTCGAGTTCATGGAAAAGCTTGGCGTCGACTTCTATTGCTTTCACGACAGAGATGTCGCGCCTGAAGGAGCGACCCTTGCCGAGTCAAACTCCAACCTTGACCAGGTCGTGGCTCTCCTGAAGGAAGAGCAGGAGCGGACGGGGATCAAGCTGCTATGGGGTACGGCAAATCTCTTCAGCAACCCGCGCTATGTTCATGGGGCAGCCACCAGCTGCAACGCAGATGCCTTCGCCTATGCAAGCGCCCAGGTCAAGAAGGCGATCGAGGTTACCAAGGAGCTTGGGGGAGAAAATTACGTTTTCTGGGGAGGCCGGGAAGGCTACCAGAACCTCTACAATACCGACCTCAAGCGAGAGGTCGATCACCTTGCGGCCTTTATGCACCTAGCTGTGGCCTATGCCAAGGAGATTGGTTTTGATGGGCAGTTTCTCTTCGAACCGAAACCCAAGGAGCCCACAAAGCACCAGTATGATTTTGATTCCGCCAATTGCATCAACTTCATAAGAAGCTATGGCCTTGAGGATCACATCAAGCTGAACATCGAGACCAACCACGCGACTCTCGCCGGCCATACGATGGAACATGAGCTTGAATACGCTGGAAGCCAGGGTTTCCTGGGCTCCATCGATGCCAACACTGGCGACCTGCTGCTTGGCTGGGACACCGATCAGTTCCCCACGGATATCTACCTGACGACTCGCTGCATGCTCTCTATTCTCAAGTATGGTGGTCTCGTGCCCGGAGGGATTAACTTTGATGCGAAGGTCCGGCGCGAAAGTTTTGAGCCGGTCGATCTTTTTCACGCCCATATTGGCGGGATGGACGCCTTCGCCCGCGGCCTCAAAATCGCCGCGGCGATTCGCGCTGAAGGCATCCTCGCTGGATTCGTAACAGAGCGGTATTCCAGCTGGGATTCCGGCATCGGAGCTGAGATCGAAGGCGGGGAGGTCTCCTTCGCGTCTCTCGAAAAGTACATGATCGAGAAGGGCGATGTGGAGCCCAATGTGAGTGGGCGCCAGGAGATGCTCGAGAATCTCATCAATACCTATCTCTGATGGGAGTCGAGTACCTGATTACTGGAGGCCAGGGCTTTTTCGGCGCCTGGATAGCAAGGCGGCTGCTGGAAGAAGATGCGTCCTTTGTCCTGACCGATCTCCAGCCCGATGACCGGGTGCTTCGCCAGGTGCTTAGCGAAGAGGAGATAGGCTCGCTTAACATCAGGTTTGGCGATATCAGCTCTGGTGAGTTTGTCCAGGAGCTCGTCGAGGAGGTTCGGCCAGCCAGGATCATTCACCTGGCCGGACTCCAGGTTCCTACCTGCAAGTCTGATCCCGTTCTCGGGGCGAATGTGAATGTCACGGGGACACTCAATGTTTTCGAGGCGGCCAGGCGCCAGGAGGGCGGGGTTGGCTGTGTTGTCTACGCATCGAGCGCGGCTGTGGCAGGCCCCCAGGAAGATTACCAGGGCAAGATTGCCGACAATGCGGCCCATTCTCCAAGGACCCAATACGGCGTCTTCAAGCTCTGCAACGAGGGGAATGCCAGGCTCTACTGGCAGGAACACGGCCTTCCAAGCGTGGGGCTTCGGCCGTTGACCGTCTACGGGGTTGGGCGCGAGGTGGGCATCACGAGCGGACCTACCAAGGCTATTCGAGCCGCTCTTCTCGGAGAAGAATTTACGGTCCCGTTTTCCGGGGTTACCGGGTTCAACTATATCCAGGATATCGCCGATGATTTCATCGGCGCCTCGAAGAGGCACGGGACTGGAGCTCTCGCATTGAATGCCCCCGGTGAGATTCATGATGTCAGGGAATTTCTCGATCTTGTTGAAGCCGAGGTTCCCGGGGCGGCCAACCGCCTGCATTGTGAAGGAGGCTCCGTTCCGGTTGCGTGGGATTGCAGCGAATCAGGCCTCAAGGCTCTTCTCGGGGATGTGCCGCATACGCCCATCGAGGACGGGATCAAGGCCACGATCATCGAGTTCGAGAAGTTGAAGGCGCGCGGACTGCTGGGCGCCTGAGCGCTCAGGGGAGGACTGTGGAGCCCAACAGGAAGCGATCAACTTCCCTGGCAGCCTCCCGGCCTTCGTTGATCGCCCAGACCACCAGGGACTGGCCTCTCCTGCAGTCTCCCGCGGCGAAGACTCCCTCGATGCTGGTGGCATACCTGCCGTAGTCGGCTTTGAAGTTGCTGCGGTCATCGGTCTCAATCGCAAGCTTGTTGACGAGGGTCTCTTCAGGCCCCAGGAAGCCCATCGCGAGGAGGACGAGGTCCGCCTTGAATTCTTTCTCGCTGCCTTCAATCTCGTTCATCTGAAAGCGCCCTGAGTCGTCCTTCGTCCATTTCACCTGGATGGTTCGAATGCCTTTGACCTCGCCATCTTCTCCGGAGATGAATTCCTTGCTGAGAATGCAGTATTCCCTGGGGTCCTCTCCGAATCTCGCTTCAACCTCGGCATGGCCGTAATCTACCCGGAAAATTCGCGGCCATTGCGGCCAGGGGTTGTCCGGGGCTCGAGTTTCCGGGGGCCTGGGCAGCAACTCAAAGTTGACAAGGCTGCTGCAGCCATGGCGCATGGAGGTCCCAATGCAATCCGTGCCCGTGTCCCCTCCGCCGATAACGATGACATCTTTGTCTTTGGCTGAAATATAGTTTCCGTTCTCGAGGGCGGAATCAAGCAGGCTGCTTGTGTTCAGGGTCAGGAATTCCATCGCGAAATGAATACCATCGAGCTCTCTTCCGGGGATGGGAAGATCTCTCGGGGTGGTCGCGCCGCAGCAGAGGACGGTGGCATCGTTGGCGTTCCGGAGTTCTTCGACAGCGACATTCTTGCCAACATGGGCGTTGGTGATGAACTCGACTCCTTCCTCGCGGAGAAGATTCACCCGCCGATCTACAGTCCCCTTGTCGAGCTTCATATTGGGGATGCCGTACATGAGGAGGCCGCCGATTCGATCTGCTCTCTCGTAGACTGTGACGAGGTGGCCCGCCTTGTTGAGTTGGGCGGCGCAGGCCAGTCCGGCCGGGCCGGAGCCGATCACGGCCACCTTTTTTCCTGTCCGTTCGACCGGCGGCTGCGCCTTGATCCAGCCTTCGGCAAACCCTCGGTCAACGATAGCGTTTTCGATGTTCTTGATGGTCACGGCGGGATTGGTGATCCCGAGGACACAGGCTCCCTCGCAGGGCGCCGGGCAGACCCGGCCGGTGAATTCAGGGAAGTTGTTCGTCTTGTGGAGGCGGTCGAGGGCCTCTCTCCAGCGCCCCTGGTAGACGAGGTCATTCCATTCCGGGATCAGATTGTCTACCGGGCAGCCTGTGCTTGACTGGCAGAAAGGAACGCCGCAATCCATGCAACGGGCGCCCTGTGTTTTAAGGTGCGCCTCGGGCACTTCAACGAGAAACTCCCCGTAGTTTTTTACCCGCTCGGCCGGATCGGTGTAGGGGACCGTCTCCCGGTTGAACTCTTTGAAGCCTGTTACTTTACCCATATCAGCAGCTCGCTTAAATCAGGCGCCAGCGCCCGCCTTGGCCTTGTTTTCTTCGAGGACGCGCTTGTAGTCGACGGGCATGACCTTTACAAATTTCGGGAGGGAGCCATCCCAGCTATCGAGTATCCGGGAGGCTGCGGAGGAGGCTGTGAGTTGCTGGTGCTTTTCGATCAGACCTTTCAACTCGGCAATGTCCTCGGGGATCTCTAACTTCTCGAGGACAACCATTCCAAGGTTGCAGCGGGTTATGAAATCGTCATCGCTGTCGAATACATAGGCGATTCCTCCGCTCATTCCCGCCGCAAAATTCCTTCCAGTGGGGCCAAGGATAACAACCCGGCCGCCGGTCATGTATTCGCACCCGTGATCGCCCACACCCTCGATGACAGTGTGGGCCCCGGAATTCCGAACGCAGAATCTCTCAGCGGCGCGGCCACGGAAATAGGCCTCTCCGCTGGTCGCACCGTAGAGGACCACGTTGCCTACAATGATGTTCTCTTCAGCTTCAAATGTCGAGGTGCGCGGGGGGTAGATGATCACTCGGCCGCCGGACAGTCCCTTGCCGACATAATCGTTGGCATCTCCTTCAAGCTCGAGCGTAACTCCGCCGGCAAGAAAGGCGCCAAAGCTCTGGCCGGCGGAGCCGGTGAACCGGATGTTGATGGTGCCGTCGGGGAGATAGTCTTTCCCCTGTGACTTGGCGATCTCGTTGCTGAGGATGGTCCCAACTGTGCGGTTGGTGTTGATAATCGGCAACTCGAGGTCGACGCGCTCGGCATTTTCAATGGCTCCCTTGCAGAGCCCGAGGAGTTCCTGGTCCAGCGCATCCTCAAGGCCGTGGTCCTGCGCGACAGTGCAGTAGACGTCAACTCCCTCGTGCGGCTTTTTCGCCGGGGCGAGCAGCGGGGTGAGGTCGAGACCGTCGGCTTTCCAGTGCTCGATGGCGGCGTCGGGGCGGAGGCACTCAACATGCCCGACCATGTCGTTGATGGTGCGGAATCCCAGGCTTGCCATGTGCTCCCGGGCTTCTTCGGCTACCATGAAGAGGTAGTTCACAACATGCTCGGGCAGGCCCGTGAATTTCTCGCGCAGCTCGGGGTCCTGGGTGGCGATGCCGACCGGGCAGGTGTTCAGGTGGCATTTCCGCATCATGATACACCCGAGCGTAATCAGGGGGGCCGTAGAGAAGCCGAACTCCTCCGCCCCAAGGAGAGCAGCGATCGCTACATCTCGACCTGTCTTGAGTTGCCCGTCTGTCTGGAGAACGATGCGTGAGCGGAGGTCGTTGAGGACCAGGGTCTGGTGGGTTTCGGCAATTCCAAGCTCCCAGGGGAGACCTGCATGCTTGATGCTGGTGAGGGGCGAGGCGCCGGTCCCTCCATCGTGGCCGCTGATGAGGATGTGGTCCGAGTGGGCCTTGGCTACGCCGGCAGCGACGGTGCCTACGCCGACTTCGGAAACCAGCTTTACGCTGATTCGAGCTTCCCTGTTGGCATTTTTCAGGTCGTGGATCAGCTGAGCGAGATCTTCGATTGAGTAGATGTCGTGGTGGGGCGGGGGGCTGATCAGGCCGACTCCGGGTGTTGAATAGCGGGTCCTGGCAATGACCTCATCAACTTTATGCCCCGGCAGTTCACCTCCCTCCCCGGGCTTGGCCCCCTGGGATATCTTGATTTGCAGCTCATCCGCGTTGGTGAGGTACCAGATCGTCACTCCGAAGCGGCCTGATGCGACCTGCTTGATGGCCGATCTCTTGGAGTCTCCATTCTCCAACGGAACGAAGCGTTTCGGGTCTTCCCCGCCTTCCCCTGTATTTGATTTGCCGCCAAGCCGATTCATTGCCACGGCCAGGGTCTCGTGGGCTTCCGCGGAGATGGAGCCGAAGCTCATGGCGCCGGTGCAGAATCTCTTCACGATTTCGCTGGCAGGCTCGACCTCATCAATCGGTATAGGCCCGGGGCCGGATCCGGGGTCGAATTCGAGAAGCCCTCGGAGTGTGCACCGGTTTCGGTCACTCTCATTGACGAGCTTTGAGAAGCGGCTGTAGGCGTCAGCGCTGTTCTCCCTGGCGGCCATCTGGATCTCAGAGATGCTCTCCGGGTTCCACATATGTCGTTCGCCGCCTGAGCGCCA
>Ga0315318_10000400_pt1 | contig 17346 bp, 8 predicted proteins | sample M1200m3416metaG_FD_203703 | JGI IMG/M metagenome (GOLD analysis project Ga0315318, IMG submission 203703) | Ammonia-oxidizing marine archaeal communities from Monterey Bay, California, United States - M1 200m 3416 | ecosystem: Environmental > Aquatic > Marine > Coastal | place: USA: California... | reverse complement strand
CAGCGTTCGGCATCAGAGCCGACACCAACGGGCTCACCATCAGGTTCTCAGCGAACTCGTCAGAGGCACCAAACTGTTTCGCCATCCCCCCGACAGCGGCTTCTGCGGCCTGGCCAATAAACGGTGCATGGTGCAAGGTCCGTATGGCCGGTGCGTTAGGTCCGCCGAACTCGCCCAACGACAGGCCGTATGCGAACAGGTTTGACCGGCGCATCTTCCCCAGGATCGGCAAGTAGGCCTCGTACTTCTCATGGAGGTCGTACTTCTCGTCCATCAGTTCGTAGGTTTTCATCATGTCGTGCAGGATCACCGCACGGCTGTAGTCCTCCGTCATGTATTGGGCGAAGTGCCCCACTGTCTTCTTCATAAACGAGAACGGGAAGAACACCATGTTGACCGACTGTTCAGCCGCTGACCGACCAGTCAGTCCGTAGGTGTAGATGCTTCGTGCGGCGTCGTAGGCGTCGTCAGGTTTCACCCCGGCCTGTAGCAACTGGCCGTAGGTGGATGCCATCCACGACTGCGGGGAGAACCCCATGATTCCTACTGATGTGAACCAGCGGCTCATGTTGTCGATGTTTTCCCAATCGAAATCCCCCCGGCCTTTCGCCTGGGTCATAAATGACGACCGGACACGGGACCATTCGGTGTTAGCCGCTGCCGCCGCTGATATTTCATCCATGCCCCGTTGACGGAATCCCTTTGACAGGGCCCGGCGGAACGCCGTTGGCGACTGGTTCAGTTTCATGCCCTTGGCGACATCGCTGCCGACAACCTGCGACAGGGTTAGGGCCTCTGCGTAACGGCTCATGTCGAAGATCGGAGACAGCGAGAACCGCAGGTAGTCCCGCATGTTCACATAGGCGTCACCCATGTATGCGTATTTCTGCCAATCGGTTTGGCTGAACAAAGCCTGAGGGTTCCTGAACGGCATGGCCTCCCAGGCTTTACCCACCCCGGACTTGTCACGAAGACGGTTGATGTCTACGGCTTCTCCTGCGGCGGTCTGCCCAACAGAAGCCCAGCGGGAAACCTCTGGGGTCAGGCCCATCAACCGGCGGGCCAGAACCTTGGAGGCTGCGTTACCCATCAGGGCTGCCGGGATACCCGTGCCAAGCCCCCACTTCGGGGTGACTCTCATGCCGCCAGCGTCGAAACCCCATGCGTCGGGGTCTTGTTCTGACGCCATCGCTGTTGCGCCCGTCGCAGGCAACCAGGTACCCATCCAGGTCCCTGCCCGACCGCCGTAGGTGCGGCTCCACCCTCTCCGGTAACCGGATTCGGTAGCGAACCGTTTCATGTTCTCCGGCAAAGTACGGAACAACGTGAACAGGCCCTTGACCCCGTCGCCTTCCTGGCGCATGAAATCGCCCGCCCGGTGCTTCCCCAGGGTTTGGGTCAACTCCAGCAGGTTCGGCCTGGACCGCAAGTGGTCCTCCAAGTGGGCCAGCCCCCGAACCCACATTCCGTCCTGGAGTTTCCGGGCCTTCTTCAACCCCTCCCAGATGGCGTGGAACTCCTCCTCCGTATACCCCAACTGGCCGATTCGGGCCTTCATCTGCTTGTACGGGAGCGTCGCCAAATCAGGCACCGAATAAGGGGTGCGGGAGGCCTTCAACCTGGTACCCACCTTGGTGCCAATAGCGGTCTCCAGGCCCAACTCCACCCTGTCTAATGCCGCCTGGTTCTCCATGTTGATTTCCCTGACAACCGTCCACAACCTGTCGATGATCTGCTGCACACCGTTGCTGTTCGGGTCCCCTGAAGCGAACTCGTCACTGATCCCCGTAGCGGCCTTCACCCTCTGCTGCCCCTTGTAGACCGCCGGGGAGGGTGTCGGGACCATGGCAGCGTGAGATGCCAAAGCCCCCGCCAGAGTCGATTTCGTTGTCCTCATCCGAAGGTTGCTCAACCAGTAAGGGTTCTGACGGCTCAACCCCAATGTCAACTTGCTGGTGAGGTGCGACTGGTGAAGCCCCAGTTCTGGCATCAGGTTCCCCAACTTGCGGGGGTCGGTGAACGACACCCCGTGGACAACCTTGTACCCCTTGTCCGCCATGGACTGCACAAATGCGTTGTCCAGGGTGCTGGGGTCTATTTCAGCGGCCATCCAGTTTGATTCATTCTGCAACTGTTTGGCCCGCTTGCGGGCGGTTTCCACCGCATCGTGACCAGCGTCGGCCAACTCTTTCAACCCGAAACGGGCCACCCATTCGGGCGAGTTGGCGAACGTGGTCAGTTCCTCCACTAGAAAGTCTTCCAACCCTTGCAGGTTCAGTGGGCTGTCATCCCCCAAAGACATGACCGCTTCAGCCAGTTGACCAAACTTGCCCTGGTCCTTCTTCCCCCCGAAGGCCCTGGAAAGAACCCGTTCTCCACTAGCGACTTCGGCATCCATGGCCTGCTTGAGGAAGTTCGCAGCGGCCCGACGGCCAAGTTTGCCACCAGAGTTTTGCACCAGGTGAGCGACGGCTTCGTCAACAGCGCCGAACAGGCCGGAGGTCTTGAGCCTGCGGAGGGTTCGCAACATCCCATAGCGGTAGTTGATCTGCCCGGCAAACTCAATCGCTTCCTGCTTTGTGACAGTCCCCATTCGGGCCAAGTGGTACCGGCCCTTGCTCTGATCCAAAGCCCGAACCAGCGGGGCGTACATCCCCTTGTTGATCCACTCAATGTAGGAATAGTCACCGGCACTTTCGCCAAACAGGTGCCCGGCGTAGGGGCGGGGACGCAGCGGGTCGTCCTTGGCGAACGGGAACATCCCCAACCGTCGGTTGCCGTGCGACAGGGCCTTCAGGTACTGGGCCTGATCCATCCCCATCCGTGAGATTTCCTCCCCCAACTGGTCCGCTGCGGTCACATACTCGTTCCAATGGGAGAACCGATCTAGGAAGTCGTCGGTCAAAGCGTTGTGCAAGGCAGGCACTGTTGCGCTGTACCCCTTTGTCCGCATCGGGCGGACAGGGATCTGACCGATCTGTGGGATGATGCCGTGAAGTTCCGGTGCCAGGTTCGGGTTGCCGGACTCAAGGTTGTTGATCAGGTCGGCAATCGTTCCATCACGTTTCGCATTGTGGTTGTGAACCACGCCCTTCAATGCGCCCGTATCACCCAAGATTTCTGAATCCCACATCCACCGTGACTTGGCCGGATCCCACCGTCGGGCCGTACCCGCCTGGATCTCACCCCACGAATGCACCCGGTGCCTCCCCTCAAACGACGGGGGCATGGAGTGCTGGAAATCAGGGTTGTTGAAGAAGTCTTTGATGTCGTCCACGCTTCTGCCGTGGAACGCCGCATATTCCTCCAAGTCCAAATCCATTATCCGGGCGTCAACATCAGGGACCTCGCCTGGTCGTAACGTCCTCCAATGGTGGTAGTCCAAACTGTTGGGGTCCGGCTGGAAGATCAGACGGGCGTGCCCGGGCCCGACGTTCCCTCCCCGGGCCGCCGCTTCGGCGGAGGTCTCCAAGAACTGGTCCACCAACTTCGCTAGTTCATTCTGGACGATTGTGTCGTTGTCCAGGGCCTTAGCGCCTCGCTTCACAGACCCGCTGACTTCGATCTGGGCGGCTATTTCAGCCAGGTTCCCGTACATATCGTGCGGGTCCAGGTACCTTGTCTGCCCCTCCAACCAGGCTTTCACCGTGTTGTAAATCGGGTTCCTTGCGTAGTTCTCTGTTACCCCGCCGATCATGTTCGCCGCTTGTCGGGCGGCGTGTTCTATCCCAATCGAATACAAGGCGTGGACGTAAGCGGCTCCGAAGTCGTCGTCGGAACCGTTGAAGAAGACCTTGGACAGTGCCGCCCCTGGGCCTTCCGACTGGGCCATCGTTTCGTATTCAACAGCCAGGTCAGGGTCGTGGCGGCGAAGGAAGTCCAAAGAAGCCTCATGGAATGTGGCTACCGCCCGGCTTCCCATGTGCCCCTTAGCGGCCAGGTGCTTCCTGACCGGCGGGAGAACGTGGGCGGCAGCGTGCAAGGTCCGGTTCTTGATCATCCCGGCCCCCCGCATGACCGACTTGATTGTCCCCGGCTCAAACAGGGTGTACGGAGTGAACATCAGGTCAAACACCAGGTCCCCGGCGATGTTCGTCATGCTGCTGGGGTACAGGTACTGGTCTCTCAGTTCGGAGACAATCCCGACATCTTCCAGAGCGAACCCGCCGCCCCTGTCTTCCCTGTCGCCTGGCCTAACCGCTTCGATGCCTCGCAGACCCAGGCCGGTCTTCCATACGTTCTGAAAACCGACCTTTCCGGCCTGAACAGAACGGAGATTCCTCCACTGCTGCATCTTGGAACCCATCCAGACGGCCTGTTGCCCCAGGCTGCTGGCACCCCCGGCGGCTACGCCGGGTATGGCCTGGCCGACGGCTGCTGCCCCACGACCAACGACATTGCCGGTGTATTGCCCCCCGATGCCTCCAACCAGGTAGTTGGACAGGCCGGAAGGCTTGCTAAAGTTCGTGAGCCGGGTACCAGCAGCACCAGTCATGCCAGCGAACCCTGTCTCAAACCGTTGCGCCGGGGTCAACGCCCTCGCCAATGGTCCGACCCCCCTGGCCCGTCGGGCACCCTCAAGCCCTGTGGCCAACTTGGTGCCCCTGACCGCATTCGCACCCATCACCAGGCCCTTCACGCTGAGGTAGGTGTTCCCCACCCCAGACAAGATCAGGAACCAGTTCAAGGCCGGGACCAAGGCCTCATCTACAGGCCCGGTAACTACATCCATAGTGGACTTGGCTAAATCCACTGGGCTGAAGTCGTCTTCGTTCCATACAGAAGCAACATCCCCCCACCATCTGCGGGCCTTGTCATCCCAGTCCATGAACTCCCGGCCAATCTCGCCGTAGTCCCAGGCCAGGTCCGCTTCTATACCGGCCCTCGCCAAACCCGAAGGTGACAGCCAATCGTCAAAAATGTTTCCTGTCTCCCGGATAGACAGGGCCCCTTCCTCTCCCCCCATGAAGTCCCGCTGCATCCGATCCCGGGTCATGTCATAGTTGATGCTGTTGTATTCAGGCCTCCACCTGGGATCTATCAACTCTGCGTCGTCCATTTCGATGTACCCCTCTTGGACGGCACGACGCTTCCAATCCAGCACCGCCTGGTTGCTGGTCTCAGACACCTCCTGCGGCCTGGCCCCACCCTGGACAGCACTCATCCACCTGGTCAAGAACCTGGCCGCTGACTCCCCGCCAGGCTGGGCCGGGTCCATCAGCGGAACGTCTATCTGCTGCGGATCCACGGTCGACGGCAAACGAAGGGGCGACGGCAAAGGGGGCGCTGCGATTTCGCTAGCGGCCCCGTAGAGAAGCGATTCCAGGTTCTCCGACTTCATCCCCGGCAAGATCGCCAGGTCCAACATCACCTGTTCAGGCATCGGGGGCATGTCCCAAGACCCGTCGATATGACGCAGGGTTGTCAAGTTGCGGTCGATCTGTTCCAAACTCATTCTTCCGGCACCTCCAACCCCTTCTTCATACCCAGAAAGTCCCTCACCATCTCCGGTGTCACATCTTCACTAGGGGCGAAAACGACCCCGTTGTCTCCCCGCACAGGGTCAAAGTGCATCTCTGCCCCAGAAAAAATCTGGTCTGGTATCCCGTCAGGGAAAGCGTCGCAGGTCTGTTTCCCCTGCGGGTTCCCTAAACCAGGCTTCCAATACTTGCACAGGTGGCAGAGCCCTCCGACATCTCCGTAATCACGCATCAGGCAACGCCTTTAGGTCTTCTTTCGACCATACGACTTTACCCCTACGGCGACCGCTCTTACCCAGCCCCGACTCTTTCGTCAGGTATTCCAACCATGGGAGCATGCCACCCTCGTATTTTGGCGGAGGGATCAGCGTCTTCGACGGTGCGCCGGTTTGGGTGACCAGCCTCTGCCTCGTCAAGGCTTCCCGCTCCCACTGGCTCATTGCGGTGTCCCAGAACCCGATCTCTGTGGGGCCACCCCACGGGTGAGAGATCCCAGCCTCCGCCACCGTGGGTGTGTCCCCGATCATGGCAACACCAGCATCGGACTGGTACAGCAGATCCCATGCCATGTCCACGATTTCGATAGCCATTGGTGGGGCGTCCGGGCCCATGACCATCACCAAGTCGAACGATTCGGAAATCGTTTCGACCCAGGTCGTTGCGGCGTACCTACCCAACTGGCGTCGTACTTCTCCGACACCACCATGTCGGGCGATAACCCGGGCCAGTTGTTCCCGGTACACATGACCGATGCCGGTTTCTATGATGGCGTGGTGGACAGCGTGACCGAACTCATGTATAGCGGTCATCGCAGTCCCAATATCGCCTACCTGTTCTGACATTTTCGCATGCTGCACAGCGATATGTGACGCCATACGGGTGTCATAACTGAGCCTCAGGTACCTGGTGTGCCACTCAGGGTCTATTTGCAACTGGGTCGCTGAGATGTCGACACTGATGCCAGTCCCGGAGACCAGTTCTCCGTTCTCGTCCATCATCTGGTGCTTCCCCCGACCGGTGACCTCTGAGGAGTATTCCGGCTGGATGAACGACCCCTGGACGTTCCCACGGTCTACTGCCTGAGCGTTTCTTGCACCGACCTGTATGGAACCCAAAAGTGCCACAACACCAGGGAACATGACCCCTCCGTGGCGTTCCCGGAACCAACTGACCCCCGGCAAATCTCGCATAGCGTTTGCTGGCACGATGTGACCGGGACGTTCGTTCAATGCCCCTATCAGCCCCAGGACATCCATCACCAGTTGATGGTGGACCGCCTGGTCGGGCATCCGGTACCCGGCCAGGATGTTGACGGGAAGACCTTCAACCAGGGAGTAGTCCCCGATCAGTATTTGGGCGGTTTCTTTGTAAACCCTCTGCAAGTCCTTGTCCAGGGCCCTGCCCTTGGCGACGATGGCGTCAGCACTACCTTGGTCCCCTGTCATCTTGCTGTTCCTGCCGCTGGCGTCGATCAGCCAGGACTCCAACACCGTCGGGTCCCCGGTGTCGTAATACTCCAGAACGGTCTTGTCCAGGTCTGCTTTCTGGTCGTACCAGTCCCGGTAGGAGATGTCCGCTCCGGCCAGGCCCCTCTGATGGGCCAACAGGGGTCCCGTGGGGGAGATGTGCCCGCCGATTGACGCCCCCAGCGGGTGGTTCTGCAGTGAACGGCGGATCGCCCCTGGTGTGGCCCCGTACCGGAGCAGCAGTTCGACCGCTGCGAACACATCGTTGATTTCGGCGGCGTGCTTGGGGTCGTGAATGTGGGTCGGTTCCGACTTCACCCTTTCTTGCGTTACCGGTGAACCGCTGCCGCCTTGGCCCGCAAGGAGGGCTGTTTCGCCCACAGCCGCTACTTCGGGGGACATAACCTCGCCTTGGGTTATAGGCCCCGGGTATCCGACAGTTGTTTCCATTGTCGAAGGAATAGCCAGGGCGTCGTTGGTTATACCGGTGATGGCCCCCCGGGCCCCTACCTTGAAGATGGCCGCCAGGCGGAACCCCGGCCAGAACTCGCTGGCCCTCAGGGCGTCTTCTGACGCCGCCATCAAGATCGCTGGCTGGCCGGTGGTCGGATCCTTCGTCACGGCCAGGGCACGGACAGGGTCCCCATCCACCTTGGAAGTCAACAGTTTCTCTGTGTTGATTTCCAGGTTCTCCCCGGCACCGATGACCGTTGTTTCCCCGTCCAGGACAACCGCATTGTCGGACTTCCGTTCAACTGTTGCGTTGTGATGGGTTGATTTCGACGGGAAGGTTCCGTGGGTCAGGTCCAACCGTTGCGCTTCTGATGTCGGAACCCACACCGTGTAATAGTTCTCGTCTTCCACCAGGTGTTCGGTGTGCTGGGCCCGTTGCGTCATTCGCTCGTTGCCGTTCGTGAACGAATACTCTCCGACCTGCGTCATGGAGTGGCCGGTGGTTCCCCCCGTTGTGTCGGCGTACAACCCGCCGTGGAAGTACCCGGAAAGGCTCACTGTTGACGGGGCCCTGTCAAGATTCTCCCAGAGCCTCAGAACCATCGCCGGATCGGGAATGGATCCCAGTTCAACGATTAGTTGGGTTCGCCTCGTCGGCGTCGCCGTTGCTGCACTGCGGGGGCCCCCGGCAATCGGCGTGGCTTCGTCTGCTGCGAACTCCATGGAGAAGTCTGTCGACCCGGGGTCTCCTGTTACCTGAAAGAGTGTCCCGTCCCCACCGGACTTCATAGACACCCCGTCCGTAGTAACAGGGGTGAACATGCCGTCGGCGTGGTGGCCGTCCTGCGTCCAGAAGGTCCCGGTGTTCGCCAAGAACTCAGATTGGGCGGTCAGGCCAAACACCAGGTAAACCCGTCGGGTTTCCCCTGTTTCGCCGTCCCTCACATAGGTGGGTATCGGGGAGAACTTGTTTCGCTTCAACCGGTTTACCAGACGGCTGTCGTCAGGGATCACCGCCCAGTTCTGGGTGTTCAACGGGTTCTCTGACGCTCGCCTATGGAACGCTGTTGACGCTTCCGCTTCGGTGAGTTTCGCTGACGACCGGTGGTGTCCCGCCGTGTGGGCTATGGGGGCTTCCGTAACATCCAGAGGGAAACTGTTGGTGTTCAGCACATCCCGGACAGCGGTCGTGTCGCCCTGGGCGACTTCAACCACGATGTAGTTGCCTGGGGAATGAACGTCTGGTACCCCTGGCCGACTGGAAGGGTCGGTCACCGTTCGGAACTCGCTCGCTGGCGACGTAGACAGGGAGGCTTCCTGGACAACCGCCAGGTCTGCCCTCCTGGAAATACGAGGAACAAAGCGCACCGGGTCCAGTTTCGTGGCCCGGGGCTTGGACCTTGATTCCAGAGTCAAACCCTCTTTCTTCCCGACGAACAGTTGCGGTCGGGCGGGGATAGGTCTTGCTGTCCTCAGTTGATCTACGACCCCGTCGACCGTTGGGTCTGCGTAAATGCGGAGCCCCGAAGGGCCGCTGGCTACCAGGATCCCCACCCCAGGCTCAAAGGCGTGGGTGTCAGCGACAGTGAACATATCCAGATGCCCCGACATGGGATCTACCAGCGCACCGTCAAGGAGAGCCAACGAATCGGTGATCGACGGTGATGTCGGGCTGCGGCCTTCCAACTCTTGGAGGACCCCGTCATGCCACACAACCGTCCGGTTCCCCCTCATGGATGTGGACGCTTCCATGATCGGTTGCCACACCCTGGCCTGGGCTTCCACTGCGCTGATCCCCGTCAGTTCCCCAACAATGACATGCGCCCTGACGATGGCGTCGTACATTCTTTCCGCTGCGAACATCGGGACCGCTGCGCCTGACGGCACCGACCCGCCCATAAGGGCCATGTCGTCGTCAATCTCTCCAAGGTCGTCAAGGCGGGCCACCAGGTCTTCCCCGATAACCGACCGCCAACCTGGCAGGCCAGTCAACCAGTTGACCTTCGGTACCTGCATGGTGGCCTTCATCCAGGGTGCTTCCGCACCGTGGTAGAACCCGGTGATGGCCCTGAAAGCGTGCGTGTCGGCGGTGATGACCGCACGCCCGAATGCGCTGTTTTCTGGGGTTCCTTCCGGGAACAACCCGTTGTGCATGAACGCCATTGTCTTCAACATCCGCAACGCTTCCACCGGGTTCATCCCAGCGAGGATCTGAGAGACCTTCGCCTGACCAGTACCCAGCGCAGAGCCGTAACTCTTGAAAGAATCCACCGGGGGGAACCCCGCCAAAACCCTGACTTCGTTTAGTTCCTCCAGGATGCCGGGAGGGATGTTCTCCCCGGTATGAGACTTGAGGGACCCGTGCCTACTTTCCAAGGCCCCCAGGATCGCCCAGTTCACATTGTCCGGGTCCCAGGCAGCACGGGGAGACAACGCAGAGACAATCGCCCCCACCTGGTACTTCCTCAACCCGTACCTTTCAGCAACCACTTCGATCAGTCTGTGGAACTGCGGGTACCACTCCTTCGCCTTCTGACGGTGAACCTCTGACACGGCAATGGAGGTGGTGCCATCTTCTATCGCCAGCATGGAACGAACGAAATGAGAGACCAGGGTGTTGTAATCCATGCTCCACAACTGGCGCTCCAACCCCTCCGGGTCAAGGATCACCCCGTTCTCCGGGTCCACATACCGGCTGTTTTGCGTAACGTGGATGTTCATTGTCCCCAGAAGACGACCGTCAGGTGTGGAGTAGAACGAGTTCCATTTCATGTTCGGTGTCAGGGTCAGGTCCGGGCCCCCGTGACGCATCACGATCTGAGCCAGGTCACCTAGTTGCGAAATAAACGACGCCATGTCTGATGCGCCCAGACCGGAATCGACTGCCTTATCAAACAAAGTGCCGTCGTCAAACTTGTCTGAGAGTCGGCTCATTGAGTCACCATGTATCAGCCCGGCGTCTTTGGCCTGGGTGTATATGGCTAGGGCGTGAGTGGCCGCTCCGAAGATGTCCGGGTCCAGGTCTATAGCCCAGTCGGTAAGGGCACGGGAAAATATCTGCCCTGTGTGAGTTGTGACCTGGCCACCGGTTGACTCGTACAGCCCGGTGTTGATCATCAGGGTCCCCAACTCAACCAGGAACGCAGCAAAGGTCGCACGGGGGCCACCCATCGCCGTCGACATATCAAACGTAAGGCCGCCGTCCGCATCGGTACTCCAGCCGTCGACCCCCCGAATCATCCCAAGGTCTAGGGCGTCAACGAGTTGTTCTGTTGAACGGGCGGTAGCCACCCTCAGGTGGCGTGGGGCTTCAATGTCGCCCCTAGTGAAGGCCAACTTCTCCTGCTCAATACCAGTGGTTGCTTGCGCCTCCACTAATCTCGCCCGGACCTGATCCACGCTTTCCAGAATGGCTTCGCTGTCCTTCATGGAAATCGTTGGACGATCCGAAACCGCCGCTGGGGCCATACCCACAACGGGTGTTCGGTACGTTGCCGCTAACCGTTCATAAACTTCTTCAGCCTGCTGGTGGTAACGGTTCCGCATATGGGCCTGGGCCCCCATGCTGATGGTGGCCGCTGCCCCGCCGAAGACACCAGCCCCGGCGAAGAAAGCCAAACCCCGTTCCAACGGATCCATGTCGTTGTCGAAGTTCAAGCCCTCCTGCAAGTCCATTACGTCACCCACGACAGGGGTGAACTCAATCATCCCCCGGAGAGAGTCGGATAAGGACAGGCCGGTTTCTGGCCTGCTGCCGGTTACCCAGTTCGGCATGAACATGCCAGCCGTTGCGCCTAACCCCTCCAAGGGGTTGCGCTTGTAAGTCTCTAGGAGAGTTTCCCGGTCTTGCTGGGGATCTACTGCCGGGTCTTCGACAACATGCTCAGGACTGTGAGGCATCTATCATCATCTCCAGGACGATCTTTGCCCATTCTCTTGTTTCCGTAGAAACATCCTGGCTGCTTGACAACGAATCCAGGAGGGCCAACCGGGCCTGGGAAATGTCCTGAGGTCCTGCGGGCTGAACCATCTGGGGGCGAGGAGACACCTGTCCTGGTGTCGCTCCGGGGTGCGTCAACACATCCGGCAGCCCAGAGGGGCCACCGCCCGTGACCGGGGGCATCCCGGCGACCGGCTTGTTCGGTGTGGCAACCGCCCGTTCGGGTTCGGGTGCCTGCTGAGGTCCGCCGGGGCCCTGCCCGGACGGCAACTCCTTCTTCAGCCGTTCGACTTCAGCCTTCTCGCCGTATGTGCCGCCCTCTGGTTTGTTCAGCGACTGGTTCTGGGTTGGTGTCTTGTCAAGAGAGGTGGGATCAGCCACGGACTTCCGCTCCGATCATCCCACCCGGACCTGCCGGTACACCCATACGGGCCAGCAGACCCGACCCCTCAGGAGGCGGTGGTGGGCCTGGGCCCAGCATCGGCTGACCGCCAGGACCCCCGGGGCCACCAGGGCCTGGACCCATCGGGGCTCCGGGCTGTAGACCAGGTCCAGCCATCGCCGGGAGCATCTGGTTCATCTGTTCCTCTTGCGGCTTCACTACCCACTGCTCAAACAGGTCGAACAGTTCGTCGCCCTGCAAGCGGGCCCGGGCGATTTCCACCAGGGCCGAATCGGGGATCGCTCCCTGTTCCAAACCTTGAAGCAGTTTCGCCAGGGCCATGGCACGGAACTTCTCCGTGTCGATCCTGGCCTGTTCCCTGGCCACATCGGTGAGCCCGTCCAGGTTCTCCTGCACGAACTCTTTGGACACGAACTCGTTCTGGCTGTATTGGATGTGGAGGACCGCCGACTGGGCCGGGTCTCTGCCCATGCCCAGGCCGTACTCCACCCGCAACCGGTTATCCATGTCGATGTCTTTGGCTGGGTTGTATTCCTCCAGGAACTCCTGGTTGCGGAGGATGCCGCCAGCGGTCTTCTCGCCGGGGAAATACTCCTTGTCGACCATGCAGGCGATCCGCAGAGCCTTCTCCAGTTTCGATTGGAGGATCTGGTGGTAGGTGCGGATAGCGGTGTTCATCATCCCCACGGATGACTCCAGGAACTTCGCTGATGCGATGGCCTGGTCGATTTCGCCGGGACGGGACTTGGGCCAACGGCCACCCAGGTGGATGCCTTCCATCAACTGGGCCATGTCGGCCTGGACGTTCAGCGACGAAACCGCTGGGGGGACACGACCGATAGCGCCCTGGGGCCCCAACTCAATGTACGCCCCACCGCCGTAGGGCATTTCTCCGATCAGATCCTTCACGAAGATGTCTGAGTAGACCGCCTGGTCTGCGTAGTCCAACACCATGGACATCAACCGGATGTGAGCCTCCAGGAGGCCTACTACCTGGTCGAACTGGCCACGGAACTCACCGTCCAAGGTGATCCTTGACCCGATGACTATGGGGCATACCCCCACGGTGTTTGGGATCCGTTCCAGTTCGACCGGGTAGAGCGCATAGTCGCCGGAACTAAAGCGGTGGAAGGTGTCATGGTTGCCCTGGTACATGCCGCACAGTAGATATTCATGCTCGTCGTAGTATTCGACCAGCACAACCTTGGTGTTTTCGTCCACTTCGCCCAGACCGTTGTTCCCAACGAACTCGCTGAGAATGATCTGGTAATCCGGCGGTAACTGCGAATAGTAGACCTCCCTTCCGAACATCACCTTGCGGACAGCGTCACCTGGGCGGAACCCTGGCTCCGGGTAACAAGTTCGGGGGTCCCGGCGTTCAATCAGCGGCATCCGCTGCTCAAAGTCCGGGCTGACCGACCAGACGCTGTACCCGTAGGCGGCCATGTCCATGACGGCCCGGGGGATCAGCAGGTCGATACCGTTGGCCTGCATGTACGAAGTAGCGACCCGCTCCATGCGGGTGGCTGTCTTCTTCGATGTTTGGGTGGCCTTGGCTGGCTGCACCCGAATGGTTGGGATCACCGACGCTGCTTCAGCGGTGTCCTCCAATGCGACCTGAATCATGTTCGGTGAACGTGAAGTCACGTTCTCCTCGTCCGGGTCGAACTCATCGAAATCGCCCTTGACGGTGCGGTCGATAACGTCGATCCTCAGATCACGTTCCGTGTACCGCTGCCGCCAGGCGCTATACATGCTGGGGAGTTTGTCAACTTCCAGCATTAGCCCTCTGTCCCTCCGCTAACTCCAACAGGTGGCGTTCCACCTGTGACAAGGGTCGACCGTTCCGGGCGGCAAACGCCCGGTCCCGTATCTCATCCTCCGTGGCTTCTCTGGGGGCAGTGAAATACAAAGGGTCTCCGTTGTCCGAATAGGTGCCGCAGACGATTTCTCCGTCAGCGACTGTCTCCTGGACCTTCTTGAAAGCCCGGGCGTTCTTGTAATCTCTAAACATTATCCCTCAGGTGTCCATAATGAAAGTGTCACCGATCCGACACGAAGCCTTCGACGTTGACAAACTCCGGGCCCCGGTCCTCCTCATGCTCCTCAACCTCAGCGTGGGGTAGCGGCGTGGACAAAGTCGACCGGCGGTAGCCCCACTGGCCACGGGTCATGTGACCTGCCCGCTGGTCTTTCATTTCGACCCTCCGAACGCCCTGTCCCTGGAAATCGACAATGTGCCGACGGCGACGGACACGGGCTGGGACCTTCATCCGCTCGTTGAACAGAGGTAGGTGAGCCCTGTCCAGCAGGTCCCGACAACCCAGGTCCGCAAACCAAGTTGACATAACTCTGTCAGAAAGCATCCCCATGGGGAAAGCGACGAACTCCTCAATCACCGGTTGGAACATCTTGCAGGTAGGGGCGTTACCCCACGGGATGGAGAACATTTCCGCTGTCATCAGCGGGGCCAGGGACTCCACGCCGAACTGGGGGTCCCACTTGTTCTTGTGCGTGGTGTGTGGTACGACCCGGACCCCTTTCTTGGCGAGGTACTGGATGATCTCCGTGTTGTATTGCACCAACTGGGACTGCAACCCGTTGTTCTCCACCCTCCACTCAAACAGCGGGTACTTCTCAGTCCACGAAATGATCTGATCCTTCATTTGGGGCGCTTTCATCGACTTGACCGCTACCTGGTCAACCAGGAAACGCTTCCCGGTCTTCAGATCCACGCCAATCAGCGAAAAAGCGGTATATCCCGAATCCTTGTTTCCGCCCGCCGGGTCCAAACCGGCGATCAGCCGCCAATCGGACTCGTAGTGCCCAATCGTGCGAGAGGTGTCTTTGCATGTATCCAGCATTTCATGGGTGAACGACGCCCCCAGGCCGGGGATGTCGACGTTCTGGTACACCAACTGGAAGTCAGCGGGCCGCATTTCTGACCGGTGGATCAGCGCCTGGTCATACGGGAAATGGTCCGGCCACAGAACCTCCTCGTTCGTGTCGTCCTGGATGCAGGAGTACCGCAACACCTTGTAGCCGGGCCTGTTGGACAGCGTCGAATAGATGTCGCCGGGCGACACTCTCGTTCCGACCCAGATCGCCTTGCCCTTCTTCCCGATTCGGGACAGGGCCTCCTTGTCGATCCACTCCAGCATGCCTGCGACCCGGTCGGGGTTGCGTTGGTTGTCCAGGGTGGCCACATCGTCAAACTTGATGATGTCGGCACGGCGACCATAAATCTGAGCGCCGACACCCAACACCTGAACGGTCGGGTCCTTCTCAGCGGTTTGGCGGCCAGCGACGTAGATCGCTTCCTGGTTCCACACCGACTGCGACCCCTCAGGCTTGAACGGCCCCCAGTCTTCAATCAGGTTGCCCCCGGCCCCCTCGTACAGGTCCGGGTTGCATAACAGTTCGTTGATCGAATGCAGAAACGTCCGGGCGAACGGCAAAGACTTCGACACGATCAGTGTCCGAAGGTTCGGGTTCTTCACCAGCGAATAGATGGTGTCCTTCACCGTGACGTTCGTGGACTTGGAGTGATACGGGGGAAGGTTGATCAGCACCCGGTGGGCTTCGCTGTGGCAGGCCTCCGCCATGTCCCGATGAAAGTCCGGCATCTCATGGTGCTTGTCGCAGTCGGGGCAAATCCAATGCCCGAAGTACCGCTGGTCGAACTCCTCAAAGGTCCCGACCCGGCGCTTCTCGTTCAGGCCCAACGGCGAAATGTTGATACGGGCCTTAGCAGCATCCACCTGGGCGTCACGTTCCTCCCGGGCGATCTTCACCTTCTTGTTCAGGTGCTGCCGGGAAACCCCGTACTCCTTGGAAGCCTCCGTCTGGGTCCAGCCCTCGTCAATGACACGCTTGACAGCCGCCTCAAAGCGACGGTGCTTAGACCACTTGGAGTAGTTGCTCACAGTTGCTCCACCTGGTCCGCCAAATCCCGCAACTCGTCCGCTATCGACTGCACCGACTGTTCCGCCTCAGCGGTCTCCTTGTCGGCTTCCTCACGTTCCGACACCATGGCCGCTATCGCCTCCCAGTCAACGCCGGGATCCTCAACAGCCACCCCCAGGTTCTCCAACCTGTAGTCGGTCACCTCCCACGACATCGACTTCGGGGCCACAGCAGAACCCCCATAGTACGCATCCACCCAGGCACGGGTAACCGCCGTCTTGTCGGAGACAACAATGTTGTGCCGAACCCAGTCGCCGCCATCCAGGCGGGCCCGTATGAACCCCTCGTCAAAATCGGCTTCGCACTCAAAGAGGACAGGGTCGCCACCAACCTGAACCTGGCCGACCTTGATCGAATCGCCCCACTTCGGTTTCTGACCCAAATGGTAGACGTACATGCCGATAGGCATATAGCCGTGCTTGGTCTTGCCGAACCAGGTGCGGAACGAAAACCCGTCAGGGGCAGGCCGCCGGTTCCCGTGGGCGTAAGACTGACCCAGAGAGTTCTTCCAACGAAGGTCAGCGAACCCCAGCGTCTTTCCCGTACTGTGGGAATCCCAATCGGGCATCACACGCACCGTGTAGGAACAAATCACATGGCGGCACGGGGAAACCTCCCGGTACAGCGAGGTGCCGTAATGCTGGTTCTGGCGAAACCACAGGCGCAACCCAGTGGCTGTGCCTAGTGCATGATGGCGGAGTCCCTTCCAGGACTCCTTCCAGTTACCCCGAAAGGTTTCGTGGACTAGGACCCTACTGGCAGGACTCGCAATGTTCGGCCTCATCAACCCCGCACACTAGCGGAGTGTCGTCCTCAAAGGGATCGACAACCGGGGGTGCATCCGAGTCCACCTACTTCTTCTTCTTATACTTGATCAGTTGCGTGTCAGGCTTCGGTGGCTTTCGGCCCCGACGATCCAAGCGGGCACCGATCTTGTGCATGTCCGGTACCCGGCCACTGCCAGGAACCCCGGACCCCCACAAGCGGGGCTTCTTCTTCCCGATCTTGGGGTTGCGCTTCCTGTGGGCCATATCAGTAACCCTTCTTCTTACGAGCAGACCGCTTTGCCGGGGTCCGGCCTTTTTTTGCCATTTGGGGTTGCTCCTGGACCTGTAGCGGCTCCGTAGGAGCGCCGCTCCTGGTGCCGGGCTCCTGTTCCAGGAGATTATACACATGGACCCGGTTCCCCTGGTACTAAACAGACAGGAATCCGATATGTATTAGCGACAGGCGGGTGTCTGATTGTCACTCAAATAGATGGGTGCCCCCTCCCCGCTCCCCAGGCCCCAGATTTATGGACCCCCCTTCGCCTGGAGGGCTGAAACCGCTGGTGGGAGGCCCTTTCTCTTTCTCTGCCGCTGTGGCCGGGTCGACGGTTGACCAGGTCGTGTCAACCAGGCCAGCCGGGGGGCTGGTCCTGTCCCAGGAGAGGCCAGGTCCTGGTCCTGGACGGGATGGCCGGGCGGGTGGTCATGCACCATGTGCCTGTCACCCTGGGTGCGGCCTGGTGGGTGGGCCTGGGCCTGGGCTTGGGCCTGGGTGTGGCCTGGTGCTGGACAGGCCTGGGTGCCGCCTGGCACTGGTGGTGGGCTCGTCATCTGCATCGTTTAGGGGGTGTGACCTGCATGTTTGTATTCT
>Ga0315318_10000395_pt1 | contig 17446 bp, 12 predicted proteins | sample M1200m3416metaG_FD_203703 | JGI IMG/M metagenome (GOLD analysis project Ga0315318, IMG submission 203703) | Ammonia-oxidizing marine archaeal communities from Monterey Bay, California, United States - M1 200m 3416 | ecosystem: Environmental > Aquatic > Marine > Coastal | place: USA: California... | reverse complement strand
TCCTGGAATGATGTTTATAGAAATGGCATCATATGTTGGTGATGTTTTATCATTTTATATTGATGAGCAATTTAGAGAATCACTTCTTGCTTACGCAGAAGAAAAGAAAACAATATATGATATTGCGCAATCATATGGGTATAAGCCAACAATTGCTACACCATCAACTACAAAATTAGATTTTTTCCAAACAGTTCCTGCTACAGGTGCGGGTGATAATGCAAAACCAAATTATGACTATGCATACACAATTAACGCAGGAAGTCTTGTAGAATCTAGCCAATATGCAAAGACTTTTAGAACCTTAGATCAAATTAACTTTGCATTTTCTAGTTCTTTAGATCCTACAACTGTTGAGATCTATGACATCAATGATAGCTCTGCTACAAAATTTCTTTTAAAAAAATCAGTAAGAGCTGTAAGCGGAACAATTACTACAGAGCAATTCGCATTTTCTAATGCAAAGGCATATGATAGAATTTCATTATCTAATAAGGGAGTGCTAGAAGTTATTTCCGTGACAGATTCAAATGGGAATAAGTGGCATGAAGTTGAATCGTTAGCACAAGACTTAGTATTTGAGACTATAGCAAATACTGCCACAAATGATCCTAATTTAGCCGGCTTTAATGATACTACACCATACTTGCTCAAACAAACTAGAACAAGTAATAGATTCAAAATAAGAATTACAATAGAAGGTAAGACACAATTACAATTTGGTTCTGGGACATCAAATTCTGCTGATGAAGAAATAATCCCAAATCCATCACAGGTTGGCAATAGTTTTACAAATACAAATTACTTAAATAATGCGGCAGCTTTAGATCCATCAAATTTTTTAAATACAGCTGTTTATGGGTCAGCACCTTCTAATACAACACTAACAATACAATATTCTTATGGCGGGGGAGTAGAAGCAAACGTACCTGCAGGATCAATAACATCGTTGGCCGGAGTAGAAAAAACAATATCAGTAGCAGGTTTAGATGCAGGTCTACTAGGGGAGACAGAAGCTTCTCTTGCTGTGACAAATTCTGTTCCTGCAACAGGTGGAAGAGGTGAAGAAACATTAACAGAAATAAAAGAAAATACAAAACAATATTTTCAAGCACAAAATAGGGCTGTTTCAAAAGAAGACTATATTACTAGAATTTATAATTTACCTGCTAAGTATGGCAATATTCAAAAAGTTTATATTACTCAAGATGATCAATTAGAAGCTGGTCAGGGCATAATTCAAGATGGTATCATTGATATGCCAACATTAGAAAAGCTAGGAGGAGAAATTTCTGTAGCAGATCTTATGGGTGAATCTGGTCGCGTAACAAATCCGATGGCACTTAATTTTTATGTTTTGGGATATAATCATAATAAAAATCTAACTCAAGTAAATGAAGCAACAAAGCGAAATATAAAAACCTATCTTGGGCCGTATAGAATTTTAACAGATGCGATTAATATTAAAGATGCCTATGTTATTAATTTAGGCGTTAGATTTGCGTTGTATGTCAAAAAAGGTCATAATAAAAATGAAATACTATTGAAGTGCATAGAAAAAGTTAAAAATTATTTTGATATAGATAAGTGGCAAGTAAATCAGCCAATTATTTTACAAGACATTGCTTATGAAATATCATTGGTTGAAGGTGTTAATAATGTAGTTCCGCCACTTGATGCTAATCCGGACAAGAATACGATTGTTATCGAAAATAAATTCAAAAAAGAAAATGGCTATTCAGGAAATATCTATAATATTAAAGCTGCAACTTCTAAAGATATTCTTTATCCGTCTCTTGATCCCTCTATATTTGAAGTTAGGTATCCAAATATAGACATTATTGGTAAAGTTTTGGGAGATTATTAATGGCACATTATTATATTTTTGCTGACAAAGATGCGACGCTATTAAGAAATAATGATATTGATAGCACAGGAAGTCTAAAGAATCAAGGGAAAGATGAGATACTTGAAGTTGGGAAAACATTTAAAGAAAACTCTACACAATTTAATTCAATATGCAGAGCATTAATTCAATTTCCTCTAACAAATATTTCTAAGTCTGTTGCTAGCGGAGAAATAGGACCTGATGTAAAATTTTATTTGAATTTATATGATGCAGGTGCCACTGAAGTAAAAGATCCAACAATAATATACGCTAATGCAGCATCCCAAAGCTGGTCAGAAGGAACTGGTAAATTAATTAATAATCCACAAACCACTGACGGTGCATCATGGAAGTATAGAACAGCTAGCACAGAATCTAAGTGGTCAACTGTTAATGCACGATTAGGCGGCACTTGGTATGAAGCTAGCTCCAGTTCATATACTTTTGATAAAAATAAATCATTTGATCCAAGATTTGATGTAACAGAAATTGTTAATAGCTGGATAAGCGGAAGTATAATCAATGATGGCTTTCTTATTAAAAGAGACAGCGGCGAAGAAACTAGTAGTACAGATTATGGAATGTATAAATTCTTTTCTTCTGATACTCATACAGTATTTCCTCCAAAATTAGAAGCAGTTTGGGATGATTCAACATGGGATACAGGATCGTTAACATCTCTTACATCTGCGCAGATTGATCAACTTAAAATTAATTTAGAAAATTTTAATCATGAATATAAAGTTGGGACATTAACAAAAATTAGAGTAAAAGCTAGAGAAAAATATCCTTCAAAAACATTTTCAACAACATCTGAATACCTAGCAGTTAATACTTTGCCAAGTGGATCATCATTTTTCTCTATAGTTGATGATAAAACAGAAGATATAATAGTTCCTTTTGATGCTGGATCTAAGTTAAGCTGCGATACTGCTGGAAACTATTTTAAACTAAGAACAGCAGGTATACAACCTGAAAGATTCTATAGGGTAGAATTCAAAATTGAATCAGGATCAGGTATAAATAAAACAGTGCAGTATTACGATGGTAAACATCAATTTAAGGTTGTAAGATAATGCCCTATTCAGAAAAAGAATTACAAGCAAATGAACATTATATATCTTTAAAGGCACGAGATGAAGTTGCGTATAACCAAAAATTTGACAAAGCAGTAAAGTCATTTCAAAACCGCGGTGGTGTAGAATGGGATACACTTAGAAATTCTGGTAATGTAATCCAGTTATTTGAAAAAACTTCTGATGGAACATCACATTCTCATCAAAACCAAAAATTACATATTAAATTGTACAGAAGGAGGTACCGTACAAAAATAAAAACAAAAGATATTTTTGATAGAGATTTTAAAGAGTTTTAAACATGGCAGCTAACACATCATATATTAGTGAAGACGCGAGTTCAACCTCCACCGATACCGCCCAAGATTTGTCATCGAAAATCGATGATTTAGCGATTGGGGGTGTGTTTGGACTGATAGATCAAAAGCTAAATAGAGATGTAGACATACCAAAAAAGATTTATAATCTTATAAGGCGGCCAGACACGCTTGATTATGAATCATTTAGAGATGTTAAGTTTTACGATCAATTAAAAAATGAACCATACCATTCTTCTAAGTGGCCTGACGTCGCATACGGTGAAGGTAATGGTGATTTAATTAGAGTATGTGTATACGGTAATGATGGCGAACTAATCTCATCTAAATATTTTACAAATACCCAAATTAATTCATATACTAGTCCATCTATGCCAGGCAATCCTGCTATTATAAAAATAAATGCAGGAAGTATGTTACGTGAGTTAGGCTTTAGGCGAGGTAGATTTACAGTTAAGTTTGATTTTCTAAGATTGCAAGCAGGAAGTCCTTTCCCAATATTTGTAAACGAAAATGATAAAATATTTAATGGCAACTATGAACAAAAGCCTAATGAGTATTTTTATGCTTCTCAAGATGATGAAGTCTCAGGTACAATAGAGGGAGAAAAATTATTTGTTAGAGAGAATAAATTTATTATACAAAATATTTCTGGAGATAGAACTGAAGTTATTCTTTCACCTGCATTTATTAATGATGAGAAGTACTTAGAAGATTTTAGAACTGCAGCATATAATTGTATAAATTGGTTTTCAGACGAAGATCCATCACCAAATGCTTCATTTGGCTCAAATAATTCTAGTCTAATTTCGTTTAGCACCACAAAGAATATGCCAATGACGTTCATGAACGGCACTATTAGAATTAATAATGCATATTTTATGGGTAAAAGAATAACTGATGAGATCAGAGATGTAGAATTATTTGAACCGTCAACAGATATTTTTCAATTAAATCCTAATTTACTTAATGGTAGAACAATGGATTCCTTATTTGGCTGGAGAAGCGGAGGTAATTGGCCAAATGATGGGGTGATAGTTTATAATGGTAATCCTGTAGAAATTGATGACAAAAAGGCACTTAGACTTGAGAGTGTGCTGGAACCAAATCCATCCGGACAATTTGCAATTAAAGCAATATTTCAAAATCCTATAAATTTTGACACAACATATCTAAATACTCCAAGAACAGCGGGAGGTGGTGCTTATAGTGAATCTGAACCATTAGCACAATCATCAGCGATATATGGCAATATGCAATTTCAAACAAGTCCATATTTTTCACTACCCCCTGGAGTAATAGTAGAAGAATTTACAATGACGTATAGCTGTTATTTAAAAGGTGTACCAGGAGAAAAATTAAGATTTATGGCACATGCAGAGCCGTGGGGGAAAACTGGCACAACTAAATATTCTCCGTGGTTTTTAATGACAGGTGAGTGGCAAAGAGAATCTTTTTCATTCACATTGTCTGACACAAATTTGAGTAACAAATTGATGATGAGAATTATATGGGAGCCAAGAGATGTATGGGACCCCAGTAATATGAGCAATGTAAATGTTCGCTCTATCTTAGCAGCAGGTGCACAATTAGAAGCAGGAACTGTTATGACGCCATTTCATAGAGCAGGCGGTGGAGATGAATTATTTGTAGAGCAAGCAGTAGATACTACATTAAAATTTGATGATCCAGATGGTAAAATAATAATTGGTGACTTATCTGATGGTGATGCATTTTCACAATTGATGATTGGTGGAACTCTTTCTATAAATAAAGCTCATCCTACATTAGATTTAACATCTACCTTTGCAGTATCAGAGATTGAACATGAAAGTGTTTATGAGTGGGACATGGTTGCTTCCAATGGTGCAGCTGGCAATTCAACACAGGGTGGGGAACTTCTTCCTACATATGAATACTCACAATTAAAAATAGATGAAGGTGGCAACCCATATTATTATCCACTACCAGATGAAGCATTGCATTCTCAAGCAATAAGAACTACAAATGACATGGGCAAAAGACGATGGGGAAGTGGAATTAGTTCGTTAAGCTGGTCAGGATATTATGTTGGCACAGCAGATGTTGGTTATCATGCACATTGGCGCGCGGACAAAGGTGTTGATGGCGGCGTAGCAATGTGTTATCCAGACTTAAATTATCAAGATTATATTTTTAATCAGATTGTTTCGACAAGAAGGGCAGCTGGTGATGCATTTGGACATGCAATACCAAGTGAAGATATACTTGCTAATAAAAATTTATATGCCCATAGAAATTTAATGATTAATACATTTCACTATTCTGATGAGGAGAAAGCCGGAATTGGCTCATTAGCAGCCTATGGCGTTCGTTCAGGAGACAAAGTAAAAATTAGTTGGATGCAAAAATCTGACCCTATTGATTTTGAGCAAGGTGGAAGAAAAGGATTATGGGTTGCATTAAATCATTGGACTGCAATGGATGTGGCACCGCCTGATCCTTTAACTGTCACCAATTCTGATGTATGGTTAGAAGATAATGCATTTCATTTATACTTTGGTGGTGCAGATAATTTTGGGGTATTTCATGAAGACTATTCAACTTCTGGCGGATTCCTAAATAGAATGCCGACTGATTTAGAGCCGACAGATTGGAGTGACCCTTTTGAGCGGACAGGGTTTTTAGGAACTTACTGCCAGGAATACCCTAATGCAGAGGGATTTGGTGGTTGGTATATTACAGATACGGGACAGATAGAGCAATCTGAAGCATTTAAGTGGTATTGGGTTAGCTACTATGAAGGGGATGGGGATTTTGGCGGCGGTCATTGGACAACAGCTAGACTAGATGCAGCTCAATGGCCAGGTGAAGATGATATGAGCATTAATGCTTTTAGAAAAATGCAACCAATATCTGGCAGAACACTTTTGGTGCCTGAACAATGGTACCCTTCTTATGATGATTATCCAACAAACACAAATATTTCTGATGATGGTATGTTTAAGTGGAACAGAGAACTGGTTGATTGGGAGACAATTGGTGTAGGAGGATCAGTTAACTGGTCAACATATTATGAAGTTGAGGACAACAATGTTACGTTATTCAGAAGGACTTACAGGACAGAAGCAATAGATAGCGGTCCATCAGCAATTTTCCACTCTGTATGTGAAGAATATAATCAATGGGAAAAGGTTGGGTTTGAATTTGAAATAACAGATTTTTTTGCGCTAGATATGGATGTTTTTATAGAAACTAGAGGGCATTACGGTAGTTTTGGAACAGTTTGGGCTGACAAGTTTGAAATTGTAATTGTTAAGTCATCATTACTTCGTCCGGAAGTTCAAGAAAATGCAGTACTGGATAATTTAGAATTTACAATAACAAATGTCTTTGATGAAAATAGAATTCAAGTTGACAAAACATATACTGAGGCGTCTAGTGAACAAGGCGGCATTGAATCAAGTTATGCTATGAATAAGTTCTCTTCATTTGATTCTGGATTCAGAGTAGATTACGTGACACAGCCTAGTGGATCAAGTAATATTTATGCAAGATATGAAGGGAAAATATTAGATGTTCAAAATGATTTAGAAACACAGAAAAAATTAGTACTTAATAAAACATACGAACAATACGGAAATGAGATTGGTGCTGTAATGACAGGACCAGATGCAGTAAATTTATCAACAGCTAATTTGAATGATTATTTTATTAGATATCGATCAAAGGATGCTGATAATTTATACACATATTTAGTAGCTAGTGATGATTCAAAATCATTAATAATAAATTTTAAACCAGTAAATTCTGAGATATATCCCGGTGGAATAGCATACAAATTGATGAAGCCTCTTCCCGCAGGAATTACTCCACTAGATACAGTTTTTATTGCTGAAGAAGTTACACCCACACTTAGAGAAAAAATTGATCTTAATCCATTTATTGAAGAAAAACTTCCTGATACAGTCTTAAGACAACCGAATTGGTCAGATGTAGATATACCTATAAGAGATAGACAAACAGAATATAAGTCGCATACAGATTTAATTGGAAATGAAAAAGGCGTTATAAATAAACTAGAGGATAGAATTTTAAGCGGAAGCTTAGAGGATGCCAAAATTAATATAGATTATTCACAGTATGAAAACTTTATTCATTTTAGTTCTATAGAAAAGAGAATAAATAATTTTAAAATAAAAGTAGCCAATATTGAAACGTATACAGCAAATAGCGCATCGTTAGGTGGAACAGGTACTGCAACAGGATATTTGGGTAATGCTGCCGGTACTGCAGTAAGTGCGTCTAATGATGAGGTAATTAAATGGGAAACTTCAGCTAGAAAAGTAATTAATGAATTTGATGATTTTGAAAATTACATGTATTTCCAAAGTTCTTCTTATGTTTCAAGTTCAATAGGAGAATTTTATGAGAATACTTTTCCTAAAATAACTGGTGATGGTACATTAATAAGTCCCTATGAATTATACTCTGTTACTAGCTCAGTATTCACAACGTGGTATGATAGTTCAATCGCAAAGGCACGACTTTATGACAGAAATAATAAAAATAGATTGGTCAATCTTTTACCAGAGCATATCAATACTGACAAGGAAAATATAGAGTTTCTACATTTTATGGATATGGTGGGACACCATTATGATATTATTTGGACGCACATAAAAGCATTGTCAGATGTACATGATAGAAGTGAAGATGTAACAAAAGGAATATCACAAGCGCTAGTTGAACCAGTAGCTAAGTCTCTTGGTTTTCAAATGCAAGAAGGAAGAGACCTTGTATCACTTCCACAGTATCACTTAGGCTTAGCAGAGTCAGGTTCTAATACAGGAATTTATAATGTACGATATACAAAGCGATCTCAAAAAGATGTAACAAGAGAAATATGGAATAGAATATTAGGAACAATGCCCTATATGCTCAAGGCAAAAGGAACAAAGCAATCCTTGAAGGCACTAATTGCAGCTTATGGAATACCAACATCCATTTTAAGAATACAAGAATACGGTGGGCCAAGACCAACAGGTAAACCTGATTACGAAATTAAAAAGAAATTTACAAAGGCGTTAGATTTTAAGGGTGGTCAATCTGTTCAAGTACCCTGGTACCATACATCAAAAGAAAAGGCACCTGATACTATTGAAATGAGATTTAAGGCGGCCAAAGAATCAGATCAAATTTTAGCAAATAAACTTGATGCCTCTGGTAAAACAGAAGCAGCAATTTACTTGACAAACAATAGCAGCACAGATGGCAATGGGTCAGTTGGCTTTTTTATAAGTGGATCTAGTAATGTAGTCAGTATGAGCATTGATAATCAAGGGATTTATAATAATGAGTATTGGTCTTTGATGGTAAGAAGAAGACAGGCTTTGATAGGTAGTAGTTATTCTGAACAATATTTTTCAAATGATTTAACAGCCTTGACACAAAGCTTTGATATGTACCTTGGCTATTATGATTCCGGAACAGATAGAATTATAATAAAAGAATCAGGAAGTATGGCAGTATCGGGAAGTACGCCAGCTGGCTGGTATACAACAGGGAGTGGTACTAATAATAGATGGTACCTAAGCGGCAATGCAGATGGAAGTGTAGGGGAACAACTATCTGGGTCTATGATGGAATTTAGATATTGGTCAACCCCACTTAAGGAAGATGCATTTTGGAATCATGTTGCTGCACCAAAAGCAGTTAATGGAAATCATGCAAGCTCGTCATATTATGATTTGAGTCTTAGATTATCTATGGATGATTATATTAATTTAAGTTCCAGCCCTAAGGGATTAAGAGATTACACATTTACAGATGGTCAAGTATATGTTACTGGATCAGGATTTGATAATGAAATTAATTTTAGTAATGTTGCAGATAGACAAAAAGCTTTTGTACCAAAAATAGGGTTTGGCTCGCAAGCTAATAAAATAAGACTTGAAAGTTCTCAACTACTTACACCTGATGGTGCCCCAGCACAATTAAGCCCAACAGAAAGAGTAGAAGTAAGTTCATTTGATAATGCAGGATTAGATTCTAATAAATTGGGAATATTCTTTGCGCCAACTGATGTTATTAATGAAGACATCATGTTATCATTAGCTGATTTAGATTTTGGATCGTATCTTGGAGATCCTCGAGATATGTACGAGGACCGGTACACACACGGAAAATTAGACGGAATCACAGACACATATTGGAAAAAATGGACAACATCATCAACTTTTTGGGATTATATTAAATTAATAAAATATTACGACCTCAGTCTTTTCGATCACATAAGAAAATTATCACCTGCTCGTGCTAAAAAGAATATTGGGCTATTAATAGAGTCACATCTTTTAGAAAGGCCAAAAGTTGTTGTAGGTGCGCCACCTGTATTTCAAGATATTGCAAAAGAAGCAAAGCTTAATGCGTCCTATCCAGAACCTACAAGTTCGTATCACTATTCAATAGGATCAGCATCACAAGCTCCAACGCCTGCAAAAGGGGATTACGAATTTAGAACAGGCGTAGTTCACGGTACATCACTTGCAGGCAGAACAACATCATCACGACATGATTATACAGCAACAACATTACAAACAACTGGTTCAATCAAGTCAAGCAGAGATGAATATGAAACTCAAAAATTTAATTCAGAGCTTGGACCGATGACTTACATGCCTACATTAAAAGGATTTAGTAAGGATCCCCTTGATGATCCGCTATCAGAAGTTCGTGACTATGTTGATTCTAATGTCTTCATGGCCGGAGGATCTTCTGTATTCTTTGAAACTTTTCAACCTATGATTACTGGCTCTAAAAAATCTTCGTTTAATCAAGAGGCAATACCTTTTTATTCTTCATCACTAAGCGCATCATTAGGTCTAGCATATTCATCATCACTAGTTGCAAGTGAATATGAATCTATTTATAATGGACATACCGGACTTTTTAGATTGGCATATGAAGGATGTAAAAATGATGGATCCAGATCACCTAATGGTGTTCTTCAGGCAGTGGAAATATATGACACAAATCCATACTCAGTTACAGTTGACAAGAAGGGCGGAAATAGCAATTTAACAGTAGATTTGAGTAGTGAATAAACTAAATTTTATTATATTTATTAATGAATTTATGAAGTAAATGTTTTGACAAATATCGCAAAAATTGGAGAAAGAAAAAATGGGATATCTTAATAATGCTACCACAGTTTTGGATGCAGTGCTAACAAAGAAAGGTCGTGAATTGTTGGCTCGTGGTCAAAACGAATTTCAGATAACAAAATTTGCTCTTGCAGATGATGAAGTAGATTACTCTCTCTGGAATGAAACAAACTCACTAGGAACTGATCACTACGGCAAAATAATAGAATCATTACCACTGTTAGAACCGACAGCAAACGCAAATACTACTATGAGATATAAGCTGGTAACAAGAGAAGCCGGCACTAATAAAATGTCAAGTATTTATAATGTTGAAAATTCTTATACTGTAGATTGGAACGCAGGGGAAAGCGTTTCCGGCGGAGGAAAATCTATTGCACCAAATTCAAAGGATTTGCCAGGAAATAGCGATGTTGATGAAGATGGATATTCTTTTACAATTTTGAATTCTTCAATTGCATTTTTAACTACAGCAGGTTCTGATGTTGCGCCTAGCAGCATTAATTATGCAACTAGCAATCAAAATATGAGTCAAACTGTATACGGTACACAATGTACTGTAAAGGCTAAATCAATTTTAGAATCTCAGGACGGTGCTAGCACAACAATTATTATTACAGGATTGACGTATGGTGCTACAAGGGCTTGTACTATCAAGGTCAATTATCTAGCGACTGGCAACTCTGCTGGCGGTAACTAATAAAGGAAAATGATTAATGGCGTTTTTAGATAGATCTACTTTGATTGTTGACGCAATTTTAACAAGTAAGGGAAGAGAGAAACTATCTTCATCCGAATTTGAAATTGAAAAATTTGCGTTAGGTGATGATGAAATTGATTATAGGATGTATAATGAATCTAATTCTAACGGACCAAATTATTATGGCATTCAAATAGAAAATATGCCTATTTTAGAGGCATCATCAAAAGCAGATATTGCATTACAATATAAACTAATTACTCTACCTCCCGGCACAACAGAAACACCTGTTATGGATGCAGGTATTCCAAATTCAGTTTCACTATCTGGTGAAAATGCATCTATTTATATAGCACCAAGTACTATGGGGATGGGTGGTGAAGTTGAAGATTATATATTTGAACTTTCAGATGATTTGTATGCAGAATTATTTGTAGGTGCGTATAAGGCATCTGCATCTGATGATGGCACTGCTGCTCCTGCTGATGATCCAAATCTGATTGTCCCTGAGGGGACCAAAGGTTTATTTGGCGCAATGACTAAAGATAAGAAAATTGTATTTATGCTAGATGCAGTATTTGATGCGGTACCTGGTGATGTACTAAGAGTACAAGGTAATTATTGGCCACAAAATAATGGTGAATATTTAATTGAAAGTATCCAGGCGGGTGGTAAAGGCTATAATGTCACAGCATTAGGGAATTGGGCAAATTCTCAATATCGTGATTTTACTTATACTGTTTTAAGAGGCAAGCCAGGATTTGATCCTTCTGACAAAGAAGATTTTGATATTGAAACTCCCGGTGGGAAATAAGGATATAAATTAAATGCCAAAACAAAAACAAAGACAAGCTAAAGGCAAACCTTCAAAGTCTAAAGAAAGACAAGAACAGCAAATATCAAATGTTAAGTCATCAAATGCGAAAAGAAAAGCAAGAAGAACACCAGGGGCAATAAAAAAAATAAAAAGTGTGCCTTTTATCAATAAGCCAAAAAAGCCGGCATTGGGAAAACCAAAGGGAACTGCACAAACTATTACAGGTAATGCTGTTACACTGGTGTCAAAATATGTTGCAACTGCGCAAGAAGTAACAATGAAAGTAACGGGTATAAATTCTGGTGTGACGAAAGAAATTAAGGTCACAATAAATCCGAAATAAGATATAAAATAAAAACTAAATTCGGTAATATTTATTAGCGAATAGGAGAGCTTAGAATGGCACAACAACAAGGTATATTTACATCAATCGAAGAAAATGACAAGATCACAAGTCAAATAAGTATTGTGTCTTCAGGGATGTGGTCAGGCGGAGTCGGAACACTAACTAGTTTTCATACATCTTCTGTTCAGAGCGGAAGTACAGGACAATATTATTTAGATGCCTATCAAGGAGTACCTGGGACAGATGCTACTGCTTCTGTACAATTTTCTGCTGCTTACGGTCATTACGCAGGTTCTGGATCAAAAACTGGAGACGCAGATTATGCTGCATCAAAGGCAATTTATAGACAATTTAGAAATTTATTATTACCACAAAATACAGAATATTTTCAATTAGACGGTGATGCAGGAACAAATACTACATCATCACAACAAATATTCGCAATTTCTGTAAATCGTAGCCGACTTAAAGAAAAGATGGATCCGGGTAATTGGGAATTACATTTATCTGGTTCTGATGGCAGTATAAAAAAGTTTATTGATAATAGTGGTGCGACAAGTGATCCTACAGTTAAAAGCACAACAAGAGAATTTAATATAATTTCTGGATCTATTGCTACTGGCACAGCATCTTCGCCTACTACAAGTAATACATTTGGAAAGTTCTATCCGGAATCAGGTGTTTTAATATTTGATGCTACTGCATTAGGTGGCTCTACCTTTTTATCCGGATATGCTGTTAGTGCTGACAATGATGATAATAATACAGACAGATTTGTGAAAGCTATTCAACTTGGCATTTATTTTTCATCTAGAAGGGAAGAGTCAATAAGATCTACACATTATTTCTGCAGAGTTAAACATAACATGTATAATCATAGTCAGAATCCTACTTACTTTACATCTTCAACAAACGAGTTGACAGTTCCTTCATTTCGAACTGATCCGCAATCTTATATCTCTACAGTTGGACTTTATAATAATGCCAATGAGTTGTTAGCTGTTGCTAAGCTTTCTAGACCAGTACTAAAATCATCTAGCAGAGAAGCGTTAATTAAAGTAAGATTAGATTTCTAATTCAAAGGTTACCATTTTATTTTAATTGTTGTAGAATATTTATTACAAACATGGGGCATGTATGTTCACACCAATTAGAAAACAAGATCAAGCAGTAACACCTTACGAAATACACAAGCAATTTTCAGTACAATATTATGGCGGTGTAGATACTACTATAGACTTGGATATTATGCCTTTACATGCAATTACTGGTAGCATGATGGGAAATCCGGGATTTAGCACAGCAACGTCACCCGTCAACACATTCACCAACTCTAAGGGTGAAGTTATTAAAATTTATAAAGAGCCGTTATACAGACAAATAAAATTAAATTTCTTTGAATTTGCGAATTCAGACAATAGATTATATCAATCACCCCAACCGCAACATGTTTTAGATTCAAACCATATTCCATTTGGTCATCCAGCAACAGCTGGCTCAGGATCTTATGAAGAGCTTGGTTTGAGAAAAATTTATGATGATGTTAATGTTATTAGTATACCACAGAAAATTTTTGGTGAAGGTGTAAAATCCGGATCAATTGAACTTACAGATTATTCTTTTGGCTCTGCAATCACAGTCAAAGATGATGGTTACGGAAATTTATATGACACAGCATACGAAACAGAATTTAAATCTGGAAAACCAACTTCAGATGGCTCAGGTTCTGCGCTTGGTGTTGTCTCATATGATCATGGGTTAATTATGATTTCTACAACAGGCAGTCGTTATACAAATGTAGCAGGTGGATCTGGAGGCACTGGCTGGAAATTAAAATTTGATTCTACAAGAACAATTTATGAACATGAATATACATGTACTGTTCCAAGTGATCGATATAATGGTACTATGAATATAAGCACCACAAAAGAAAGAAGTGGAAGTTTAACAATACCATCATCCTCAGCACATGACACAGATGTATTACGACAAGTTTTAGCACCCGCTGAGTTTGCTTACAAGACATCGGGATATAATTCCGCACCTGTAGCTGCTAATGTTGTTACGCATTCATTTTTTGCGCCGTATATCACAACAGTAGGCTTATACAATGATTTTGGTGATCTATTAGCTATTGCAAAAACTTCTAGACCAATACGAAATGATCCTGAGTTAGCTTTGTCTTTTGTAATAAGATTTGATATTTAATATAATAGGAGAAAACAGATGTTAAAGAAAATATGTATTGGGTTGTTACTAACCTCATCTTTGTTTGCAGAAAATGAGCTTTGGAAGTTTTTCAAATACTCGACTGCTTATGCAAGTTTTAGTTTAAATGCACCTAGATATCAAGATGATAAATTTGCTATTGTTGGTGGCTTATCGACTGGCGATTTATTAGTTGAGCGAACTGAGGGTGAGTTTGAACCAGATTTTCAAAAATCTTTTGGATTAAGAAAAATTGGTAGATTTAAGTATGAACCAAAAAGAGGTGTTAAAAATGCTGGAAATGGTGGCACTTGGTATGATGGTTCTGAACAAGCAACAAATGAGATGGCAACATTCGGACCTGTTAAGGGTTACGAATATTTAATTAAGTGGTCTCAAGGACGTCAATGGGGAAATGAGTATTTAAATCAAGAATATTGGTTAAGGTATGTTGGTGACTGGTTTATTGCAAAAGTTGGCTGGACAGAATTAGGTTTGGAAGATATTAATTATGGTCAAGGTGACTTAAGATTTAAGTGGACACCTGAAGCATTAGGAAACAGAGTTAATTTTAGTATAGGCGCCAAACACAGACAGCATCCTGTATACGGATTTGATGCCATGATATTAGATACTACATGGTATAGAGGTTCATGGTGGGATTTTGCTGAAGATGCTTTTGGTGTTGATGATAACCAGTGGGGTGATGCCAATTCCGTTGATGAAAATGGTGATTGGATTCATACTGAGCTATTAGAATATATCAATGGTGAATGGGTGCCAATTGAAGGTGAAGGTCCTTTTTGGAATGGCCAAGGAGAATATTGGGGTCATGACTGGTTGTGGAGAGATGCTGATGGTAGAGTATTCGCTTACACAGACAGGGAGTTTTTTGTATATCACTTTCCAGGTATGTTAGAAGATTATATTTCAGATGTAAAAAAGAATATTGGATTTCAAAAAGAAACGTCATTAGTTTTAGGAATAGACTGGTATTATTATACAGAAAATTGGTGGATGCATGCTTGGGGTAATTATCTTCCCTATCACTATGGTCATGACAAATATTCATATCATAATGGAGCAGCATATGAAAAACACTTAGATGACGATAAAGAACCACATGAGTTTATGTTTATGGAACCAATGCTGATGGCTTGGAATGATTATGATTTTGGTGCCATATTTGGTGTAAAAATACAAGACAATTTAGGAGTATTTGCGGAAGGTAAATATTTATATTATTGGGAACGGCCAGCTTATGATTTTAAGTTTGGATTAAATTATCAATTTATAGGATTCTAAAATGAAGAAATTATTATTACTTTTATTATTATTATTTGGTTGTGAAGATGTTATTGTAGAAGAGCCAATGTCAATGAAGTTATGGTTGAACGGCGAAGAAGTAGACGTAGCGGCAGAATATCAACGAATTACAACGTTCGCTGAGCAAACAGAATATGTTGGATTTGATACTACAAAAACATTTCTTAAAAAGATATTAATCATTCACTTTCAAAAAGATGCAGGTAGACTTGAATTAAGCAAAGAACACTATGCTGTAGTTTTTACAGATTGGGAAGGTGATACAACAAATGGATTACCGATTGATGAAGGTGAATATAAATGGCCAAGTGTTTGTCCAGTATGCCCAAGAGCTTGTATGCATGGAGCACCAAGTAAATGGGTAAGAATGGAAATTATAGGTGAAGAAGATTATAGTATTGGTGGAGCGGCACATATAGAAACAATACGCGAAAGTGGAGATACTTGGATAATAAGTGGTGACGGTGAAGGTACATTTTATAATCCGTATGCAGAAGCTAATATGCATGGTGTAATAGAATTTGAAAATTTAAAAATTGAAATAGATGAGGATGACACAACACCTTATGCTGATTACGGAGGGCATTAGAACATATTATGAATGGTGGACTTAAAATAGGAAGATTGCTTTGTGACGAAGACATAATCACAAAGAGACAGTTGAACGTAGCTTTGCAAGATCAAGTCAAGGGTGACAAGCGATCACTTGGCGAGATTCTTGTAGATAAAGGATACTGCTCTCTTGATGATATAACAGAAGTTATAATGAGAAGTACTGAAGAGAATGGTCATGAAGAACATCATGAAAAGATTGTTGAAAAGATAGCACCAAAGAAAGTAGAAAAAAATACACCCGAAAAACCAAAAGAATTGAGTGAAAATACAAAATTTAGTATGTCAATTGGAACAATGATAGGAATTGCATCTGGTATTGCTTCAATAGTTGGACTTTATTGGATGTTAATAGGTGAAATTGAAGAAGCAAAAAATTTACCCAATTTAGAAACATTATATCAAGCAGAATATCCATCTCGACCGGAAGGTTATAACTGGCCAAGATCTTACGAACAATATAAAGATCAGGTTGGTTCTTTGCAGGAAGATATGGATGAAGTCTATGATGAAATAGAAGAAATGAAAGAACTATTAAAAGAATTAGCCGCAGAGATTAAATCTCTAGAGCGGAGAAAAAGGGATAAGTAGGAGTTATATTATGAGAAAAATAATGATATTATCAATTTTTTTATTTTCATTCCTATTTGGACAGGTTAACGATAAGAGCTTTTCTTCAACCGTAAGTAAGGGAGTTCATGTTATAATCTTTAAATCCAAGTGGATGGAAAAGAAAAGCGAAGAAGCAGCAGATATTATAGGAAACGATGTTAAGGGACATGAAGGAGCTGTTATTCATGTTGCTTTGAGTGATGATGTTAAAAAAGTTGCAAAGAAACTTAGAATAAGAAATTATCCGTCAGTTGCACTTTTTATGAATGGAAGCAAAGTAAAGGTTTGGAAGGGAGACATGGACGGTGTACTCGATGTTTCAGCAAAAGAAATTAAGTCTAAAATAGAAGATGAAATAGCTGGAGATGTATTCTAATGGTAAAGCTTAAAGAAATTTTA
>Ga0315318_10000393_pt1 | contig 17500 bp, 12 predicted proteins | sample M1200m3416metaG_FD_203703 | JGI IMG/M metagenome (GOLD analysis project Ga0315318, IMG submission 203703) | Ammonia-oxidizing marine archaeal communities from Monterey Bay, California, United States - M1 200m 3416 | ecosystem: Environmental > Aquatic > Marine > Coastal | place: USA: California... | reverse complement strand
AAGGCGTCTGGCACTGTTTTAACTGAATCTACAGTTGAAGAAATATTCACTAACAGGGACCAAGTTACCGGCTTAAGATATTCTCAACATGGAGTGACTAGTGACGCTGAGTGTGATGCTCTGTTAGTGACGACACCCACTCATATTTTTGAAAAGATTTCACCCCCAACTGTACTTAACTCATCCTATGGTGATTTGTTACGGACGGTTCAATACCAGTGGGCCTCGGTACTACTATTGGTGTTAGATAGACCACTATCTGACATCTATTGGCTAACTATGACGGATGATGACATGCCATTTGTAGTGACTGTCGAGCATACAAATTTTATTTCACCGGATGAATACGATGGAAATCATATCGTGTATTTTTCGAACTATGCTGATCCTGACGATGCATTGATGCGGCTATCAGTCGAAGAAGTTCTCGATATATATAAGCCTTATATACAACGGATTAATCCTGAATTTGATGAAAGTTGGATCCGCTCGAAGTGGTTTTTTACCGATCGGGCAGGGCAACCCATAGTTGATTACTTGTTTCATGAACGAATTCCACCCCATCGCACCCCAGTGGATGGCTTATACCTCGCCAATAATACTCAAATCTACCCGGAAGACCGCGGCCAAAATTATTCCATTCGCATGGGTTTCCGGGCAGCAGATCTAATTCTCGCGGATCTAGGAAAGTCAAAAAATTAAGTATCTCTCGAGAATGTAGGAGTGTCTAAGAAAGAAGTTACAGCCGAAGCTAGGGCAAGCGTAAGACCAAGTGGCTTGCCCCAACTACAAGGTGCAAGTCCAAATTGGCAAGCCGCGAACGCAGCTACGGCAAGAATGCCTAGCAAAACCCATGGCGCTCGTCTTTTTATGTGATGTGACATGAAATCTCCTAATGCTTGATCAGATTTTAGCTTAATGTCTCTTTCGGTGTATTTAATATCTACGCGATCGGGATCACTCGAGGAGGGCGTGCCAGAGCTTTCTTTTGAATTGCATTTGGGGCTATATCGATGCAAGCCCCGCATCGGATACACCCACTCATGTTTATTGACCAGACACCGGTTTCTCCTTCGAATAGGCTTTTCGGGCAAATGGTAGCGGCTTCATTTAACAAGGGATCTGTCTGGTCAATTATTTCAAGTTCATACATTCCGGACAGAGTAAGTGTTGGATCATAACCGGCTATGGCGTCTTCGTAGTCAGTTCGGAAATGTTGAAGAGTGTTACGCATTGTTTTTGGCGAAAACTGACCGTGTACGCAGTTAGAGTGCTGAAGCAAATCATCAACCAGTTTAAGATTGGGTGCATCATCTCGTCGTCCTCCTCCAGATATAATCCTTCGGACAATTTCGGTTTGCCTCTGGTTACCACCATGGCAGGTGGTGCAGCGACCACATGACTCTTCCTCAACGAATTCTGAAAAAAGTTCATTTAGTACGAGGATATGAGTGCCTTCTCCAATAAAAACAATGCCTCCCGCACCCATAAGTGCATCCCATGGATCGAAAGATGCGTTTTCAAGAATTAAATGGTCGATTGAGTGACTTGGTAGCAATGAACCCAAGGGCCCTCCCGATTGAATGGCATAGAGTTTCCCTTGCTCGCCATTTGGCGTGTTAATTCCGCCGCACGAGTCTAAAATTTTGGCCAACGGAGTTCCAAAGGGAAGTTCCATAAATCCAATTTGTGCGATATCTCCGGAGAAAGAGAATACTCGGGTTCCACTCATACTTTCAGTTCCGAGCTCCTTGTACCATTCGGATGTGTGACGAAGGATCATTGGAACAGTCGCATACGTTTCAACGTTGTTCACATTTGACGGAAGATCGAATACACCAACCTGTGCTGGGAAGGGAGGTTTTATTCTGGGCATGCCTCGCGAGTCTTGTATTGAGGATAAGAGCCCTGTTTCTTCGCCACAGACATATGCACCAGCGCCTCGTATCACCCGCAGATTAAACTCAAGGTTGGAACCTAGTATGTTTTTACCAAGCAATTGAGTATCGATCGCGTTTTGGATCGCACGCTCCATACGTTCTATTGCTAGAGGATACTCATCTCGAACATAGATAAATCCGGTTCTCGAGCCGGTTGCGAGACCGGCTATAAGCATTCCCTCAATCAGTGCGTGCGGCTCACCCTCCATTACCACTCGATTCACCCACGCCCCGGGATCTCCCTCATCAGCATTGCACACCACATAATGATCATTGCCCTGCGCTCCCGCGAGAAAATTCCACTTAACCCCAGTGGGAAATGAAGCTCCACCGCGGCCTGTGAGCCCGGCGGCAATTAACGAATCACGAACTCGTCCCTCGGGCATACGTCGACCAATAATTCTAGCCGTCGCTTTATAAGACCCTGTTGCGATTGCATGGTTTAGTGAATCAGGGTCGGTGATGCCGAGATTCACTAGGAGTCTACGTTCCTCAGGTTCGCAGGAAAAAAAAGGGTGATCTCGGATAGAGGCAATCTCTCCAGACTCACCACTAATTTGTCCGATTACTAAATCTTGCAAATGACTATTTGGACCATCCTGAGCCTCTTGAATCAGGTCAGTACATCGTTTGGGTGTGACAGGGCCGTAGAGGATTCTCGTTCCATTTGGCCACGTGATCGATACAGTAGGGTGAACACTTTGCATACCATAACCGTGTACATGCCCTATACCAATCGCGGCACCAGACTCCGCGATAGTTTGCTTTAATATTCGTTCAACTTTGTCAGAGCCGTTGGCTAAACTTGAAGTGTCCTTGGCCACGTCGATACGAGGCTGCAAGGGATTTAACCAATACTGAAATTCCTCAGCCGCGACCCGAGCCAGCTCGTTATAGCGGTTTGTTACGGAGCTTCGTTCATTTGTTGGAGCACCTGATGTAGCTGAATCAACGTTAATCATTGAGTAGTTCCCCGATCCCAGAACCATTATGAAGAGCTCGTGCTAGTTTTATTGATTTTGCAGCTGTTAACTTTCCGATCGGGAGCTCATAGGTCGTATGTTCTTCGACCCATATCATGGGTGCGATTTCACATGTACCGTTACATTGGCCGACCACGACGCTGCATTGCCCATCCTCAGTTTGCTCTCCAATTTCATCTAAATCTAATGTGGCGAGCATCGCGTCGCGAATTCCCGTGGAGTTTCGGGTACGGCATGCTGGCCCGGAACACCATCTGATTGTGGTTTTTGCTGGCGGGTCAAATCGATATTCTTCATAAAACGAAGCCATTCCATAGACTTCTGCCGTAAACATTTTGAACTGATCTGCGATAATCTCTAGTGCTTCTTTTGATAGATAACCCATTTCGTGCTGGACCGCATATAGTGCGGCCAGAAGATCGCCATTATTTGGCTTGAAGTCTTTAATGATGGAACGAATCCTAAGTGTGGACTCAGTTTCTAAAGGCATATATGCTCCCGGTCGTGAACGCTGCTATAGGAATTTTAAGGGGCAAAGATGCGTTACTCAAGCGACCCCTGGTATCGGCCAGTTAGTCATCTCATGAACTCCTTATCAATTGTACGTTGGTTAATTTCGATCATGGTTGGGCGACCATGTGCACAAGTGAATGGTTGAGTTGATCGGGTTAGATTTGTGATAAGCATCTGCATGGTGGATTTATCCAAGATATCTCCCGCTCGGATTGCGGAGTGGCATGCAATGGTTGCCGCGAGAGCCTCTGGCTTGCTCAGACGCTCTTCCTGGCCTAATTCATCCAGACAGGTCGTAAAGCTCTGGATTGGGTCTTTTCCAGTGAAGCGGGCTGGGATCGACCTCAATAGAATATTCGTTGGCCCCAGGAAGTCGAAGTTCCACCCAGCTGATTGAAGCAGTTCTTTCTCTTGGTGGGCATGTTCAGAAATCGATAGCGAAGTTGAAATCACTGCTGCGCTAAGCAATGGTTGAGATTCAACTGATGAATTCGAGAGCTCTGACCGTACTTTTTCATACTGCACTCGTTCATCTGCGGCATGTTGGTCGATCAAAAGTAAGCCGCCTGGTCCCTCGCAAAGAATGAATGTCTTTTTGAGTTGACCTATTGCGATGACTGAATCACTATCGGCCGCAGCGAAGGGTAGTTTTGCTTGTGGTTTACCAAAATCGGACCGCAAACCAGTATTGCTGATTTCTTCATCACCTACTGATAAATCAGACAACACACTTGTTTTATGTATTTGGGGATTTCGAAATAATCCGATGTTCGCTGTATTGGGTTGAACACGCCCGTTGTATTCATAATTTGTACCAAGTTGAGAGACAGTAGCCGCGGTGAGTGCCTGTGTAATTGCACGATTCACTGAACTACGAACAAATTTTTCATTCTTAAACTTAAGTTCAAGTTTTGCAGGGTGGACGTTGACATCAATATCCTCGGGCGGCAGGTTGATTTTTATAACGACAAACGGAAATCTACCCACGGGAATCAGTGTTGAATAGGCTCGCTCCAGCGAGTGGGATAATGTTTTGGATACTATTGTTCGTCCATTTACGATTAAATGAATTGCAGACCTATTTCCTCTATGGATGGATGGATTGCCACAAAAGCCTGTTATTTTACAGGCATTCTCATCACCGAACGACTCATAATTGACTTGCAGTAAATTGTCGGCTATTTCTGCGGAGTGAACTGCAGCGATTGCGTCTTTTGGATTTCCGTTGCCTGGAGTTCGAAATTTTTCATGATTATCGGCGATTAAGGAGAATGCCACGTCAGGGTACGCTAAAGATATCTCAGTTAATGTTCGACTAATTGCTGATGTTTCGGCTCTGAACGAGGCCAAAAATTTTAACCTGCCCGGCAAGAGCGAGAATAGGTTCGAAACCTGAATGGTTGTTCCTGTAGGGCATGCGGCTTTAATTATGGGGCCAATTTTCCCATTGTTTGTTGAGACCTGAAACCCATCAGATGCCCCGCTGGACTTACTAGTTAATTGACAATTTGCGGCGGCGGCAATCGAGGCAAGTGCCTCACCTCTAAAGCCAAGTGATTGAATCCGAAATAAGTCCTGTTCGGTTGCTAGCTTTGAGGTCGCATGGCGAACAAAGGCTAACGCAAGATCGGTTCTTCGAAATCCACTGCCGTCATCATTTACTCGGATCGTTTTTGTACCACCGCTCGTGATTTCTATAGCTATTCTTGCAGCTCCTGCGTCAAGTGAATTTTCAACGAGCTCCTTGATCACTGAGGCCGGACGATCTATTACTTCTCCAGCCGCGATTCTTGAAGCAACTGCTTCCTCAAGCTCCCTGATGAGTCCTACCTCATCTGCTATGAAGCTGTGTTTATCAGGCGAACCCATATCTTTTGGAATTGCAATCATAACTAATATCATAACTCAACAGGTTTAATTAATCATATGGATAGGTGAGTGAACAGATGATGTCTATCAGTCCTGGCTGTTCGCTATAACTGATCAGCTTCCTCGCGTAGTTCGTAGAGTTTTTCAAGAGCTTCTCGTGGCGTAAGAGAATCGGGAGCGATTCTCTTTAGTTTCCTTATCATTGCGTCAAGATCTCCGGATAGCTGTTGTTTTTCTGGCTTGCCAGGGTGTTTGTCGACATTTGAATAAGGTTTCTGTTCGACCTGCGGAGTCTCTAGCAGCAGCTGAGCTCTTTGAATGACTTCTTTTGGGATTCCCGCTAAAGAGGCAACATGGACACCGTATGAACTATCAGCGCTTCCGTTAATGATTCGATGCAGAAAGGTGATTACGCCGTCTTCGTTCGACACTGCCACGGATCGATTTATAACACCATCCAAATGGGCAGTGATATTGGTTAATTCTCGATAATGCGTTGCGAATACTGTCAGTGGGCATCCTTTGTCATTGTCATAGAGAAATTCGATGACAGCTTGGGCTATCGCCAACCCATCCTCAGTGGATGTTCCACGACCCACTTCGTCGAAAATAACTAGCGAGTCTTGCGTGCAGTTATTAAGAATGGTTGCGGTTTCAATCATTTCCACCATGAAGGTTGATCTACCAGCTGCAATTTCATCTTGGGATCCAACTCTTGAGAAGATGCGATCAACCACCGGGAGATTTGCGGATTTTGCTGAAACAAAAGAGCCGCAATGCGCCATTAGAACGATGATGGCTAGTTGCCGCAGATATGTTGATTTTCCGGCCATATTTGGACCAGTCAGTAATATAATTTTTTCGGCTGGTGGACCCAGGTGTGTGTTATTTGGTACGAATTCTCCTGCCGACATAGAGTTTTCAACGACTGGATGTCTACCAGACTGAATTTCTATTTTATTTTTATCATTGAAAATAGGCCTGCAATACGAGTTTTTCTCAGCAATCTCAGCCAACCCAGTAGCTACATCGACTACTGCAACGGCGTTTGAAATCTGCGACAATTCGGCTTCATATTTACTTACTAATTCAACTAATTCGGCGATTATGTCCTGCTCTAAATTAACCAGGAGTCCTTGAGTTACTGAGATATCTTTCTCAAGTGCAGTTAGCGGTAAAAAACGAAATCTTTGGGCATTCGCGAGAGTTTGTCGGGGTTCGTAATCATCAGGAGCTTGCGCAGCTTGTCCTCTCGGGCACTCGAGATAATAGCCGAACACGCGGTTATAACCGACTTTTATTGCCATGCCGGTGCGAGCACGCTCTGATTCCTCTAGATCCACGAGCTTTAAAAAAATCGATTCCAAGAAAGACCGATGGTCATCTATTTCTGGATTGATACCTCGGTTAATCGAAGGCTCAGAGCCGGGACCCGTCGGCGGAACTTGAGTGAGCCGCGTCTGGAGTTCATTGCATAATTCCTGGCAGGGATCGATATTTTTGATGGAATCACTCAAGTTCAGATTGGCGGATCGGAAACTATCTTTGAGGATCGGAATAACAAGTAGTGCGTCTCGTAACTGAGCGAGATGTTTGGTGTTGCTTGCTCCAGACCTGATACGTGTGACCAGTCGCTCGAGATCTGGGAGTTGTTTGAGGTGCCGTTGGATATTTTTTCGCAGAAGCGAATCATTTACAAATTCTTGCACCTGATCCAAACGTGATTCAATTTCGCGTTGATCGCGTGACGGTCTGGATAGTCTTTCTTCGAGCAATCGCTTGCCCATATGCGTGCTGGACTGGTCCAGCGTTGATATCAAAGACTCGTTTTCGCGACCGGGCGAGCCGAACAAATCGAGGCTAGCGCGTGTTTGTGAATCGAGGAATATGTAATCGCTGGTTGCACCCAGGCGTGGCCGACTAATTGTGTGTTTTATGTCAGGCCATACATCTTCGAGGTACGCTAAAATGGCCCCTGATGCACCAAGCGCGAGCGGATGCTTAGTTAGGCCAAGACTCTCAGTCGTTTCGATATGTAGTAGCGAAGACCAGTGCGCTTCTGCTTTTTTTGTGTCGAACTCTGATAACGGTCGAACCGTTTTTAGCACGGCACTCGGGATCGATTGAATTAAATTGTTTTTGGTACCTTCAGGAAAAATTATCTCACGCGGCCGAATTCTAGTTAACTCCCCACTCAAGTGCGTTTCAGTAATCTCTAAGACTTGAAACTCACCGGTTGTAACATCTACTGCGGCTAGTCCCCAAGTTAACGAATTCTTGCCCTCACTAGGGACTAGGGCAACGAGCCAGTTATTTGATCCGCTTGTCATTAGAGCACCCGTGTCGACGGTTCCAGGGGTTACGATTCGAGTTACTGCGCGGTCTACTAAACCCGTAGATCCACCTTGAGAAGGTGGTATCGACGTCTGTTCTGCAATGGCGACTCGATGACCAGCACTAATTAAGAGATCTAGATATCTTTCGAGTTGATGATGTGGAACTCCGGCTAGAGGGATTTTCCCTTCCTCTTTGCTCATAGATCTAGAGGTGAGAGCGATACCGAGCAATCTTGAAGCAATTTGCGCGTCTTCATCGAATGTTTCGTAAAAATCACCCATACGAAACAGCAATATCGCATCCTGGTGTTGAGATTTTAAGTCTAAGTATTGTTTACGGCCTGGGCTGAGCAGTTGAAATTTCCTTTCGATGACAGGTTATTGGTTGTTCATAGTGCCATTAACAACGGATCACTTAGGAACATTTGATAAGCAGCCTCTTGCATGATTGGTGAAATCTCATCAGAAAGCACTGAGCTTATCGCCTCCCATGAATCTAACTCTATCAGCTTCCGCAGGAAAAATTCATCTGCGTATAATGGCTCGTTTGTTTGGGTGGCTATTGAAATCAACCGACGAGTACTGACTGAATCAAGCGGCGCGATAATGTAATCTATCCCTGTTCCTACTGCTGACGCGATATATATTTTCAACAATGCAGAATGTAGTTCAGCCGCTGAACCGTAGCCCACAATTTTGGAGTCTAGAAACGTATTTGTGTCCGGAAATTCGTTGTTAAGCGCCCTAATCAGTTTCAAGGAGCGCCGTGTTCCCGCGGGATCCACCGCCGCTGGCCAAGCTAAGGCATCAAGAAATATGGGGCCCGGAGCTCCCCGAGCTAATGCCCATTCGAGTGCTAATCCGGTAGCGTGGACGATCCAATCTATTTCAGCCCCAGCGATTCCTTGTTGATCTATTTTGGATGGAGTGATTACTAACCCGCAGCGAGATTTGGCAACCGCCCGCAGTAGATATTCCTCGTCCGACCCAAATACAGCACCGCCAGCGATCAAACCGCCCACGGCAAGTGGCGGATTGATACCATCTCGTTCCGCGAGCTCCAAAAACTGCGCAGCGGCCGCAGGCCGTGGTGATCGAACGAATAAAGGTAGTGCGTTTGTGATAGTACGAGCTGATTTAACGGTAGCCGCAATATCTATAGCTAACCAATCGGTGTTGAAATCTAGAGCGAAGCCGTCAATTTGTAACTGAGAATGTTCCAGCATCTGACCGAGAATCAGAGGCAGGTGCCGTGCCTCCCAATCAGAGGTGGAGATGGTCTGATTTCGAAACGTTAAATCTGAGATGAAGCGTGTCATGAAAAAAAATCGTTAGAAGAGCGAAGGTAGACCTGCTCGGCGGTTTCCCCAAGCGAGCATTTCGGCCGCAGTTCGAGCAGCTCTTGAAACGGTTGCAAAACACGGAATCTTATTCTTGTAAGCGGCTAGTTCAAAGAGGTGAGCGGCAGCTCGATCGTCACCGCGCTGTCTTAGGAGCATCGCCACCGGCGTACCGGTGTCATTTTGTATTGAAACGATCATTTTGATATATGTATCTATTTCTTCCTCAAGTTGCTCCCTTGTCAATTTGTCTTGATCTGTGGCGCTTGATGACCACGGAAGAGTTCCTAGAACGAGGTCTATGTTGTCAGCGTCTGCAACCGTCCTGATAGTTCTTTCCCATATTTTTATATCTCCCCCCGTGTTGGTATCAATTGGATTGTTGATTGAAGTGCCTGCTATCGGAACAAATTCTCGTAGCTTCGACTTAGTTGCTTCAGGTGTTGGTGGGACATCTAGTCCGGCCATTGCAATAGCATCTGCTGATAACACCGCAAATCCTCCACCACCCGACACGAGCCCAACACCAGTTCCCTTTATATTCTTCATAGAGGTTGTTGCTCCGACAGTGAAGTCGTGTAAGTCCTCCATCGTCATTGCTCTAGAGGCGCCGGTTTGTCGGCACATTGCATCAAATATCTTGATTTCACCAGCTAGTGAACCGGTGTGTGAGTGTGCTGCTCGGGCACCAGCAGCAGTCAAACCACCCTTGAGTAAGATCACTGGCTTCTTTTGCGCTAAGCGTTTGACCGCTTTGAAGAAATTTCTTCCTTCCTGCACTCCTTCTAAATAGGCAGTTATCACTTCAGTTTCGGGATCCTCCGCTAGATAAGCAAAAAAATGATGCGCTTTTAGATCGGCACCGTTACCGAAGGAGACACCTTTTGAGAATCTAACTCCACGCCTACTCATTCCTTGGATCATATCTCCCGCGTTTGCTCCTGACTGCGAAATGACGGCCACATTTCCGGGAGTTTCGGGGAAGCCATTCATAAAAGCTAACCCCTCGCTTGGCACGTAGAGTCCCATGCAATTAGGACCAATCACGCGAATACCAGCTTCAGTCAATTCACCGACAATTTTGGATTCCAGTGCAGCTCTGTCAGGGTCTCCCGTTTCCGAAAACCCAGCGGTATAGAAATGCACGCTATTGACTTTCTTTTCAATTGCCTGTTGCACGAGCGCTGGGACTATTTTTTCTGGAACCAACGAAATGACGTGATCGACAGGGCCGGGTATGCTCTGGAGGTTCGGATAACATTTTATTCCTGAAATTTCATCTGCTTTTGGATTGATAATGTAAAGGGGCGATCGTTCATGGTATTTTTGTTCGATTAAGGATGTAAGAAACCCGCTGGCCATTCCCTTAGCATTCGTAGATACCCCGAACAAGGCAGTCGCTCGTGGATGAAATATATGATCAAGCGAATGAGGAGAGTTGCTTTGCGAGTTTTGGTGAGTCATACAATTTCCGTTCTACAAAGAAATTCTAAAGAACGGACTGATGGTATCAATCCTTTTGGCAACGATCTTCTGTTTGAGCTATAACAATGATTTGTGGGAGTAAATGATGAATAGCCATGATTTAGAAATTGGCGAAGAGCTATTTAGTGATTTGATTGATCTTTTGACCGAGCTTGTGAAGAAACGGTCAGTGAGTCTTGAGGGTCCCGACACGGATGGTATGACGGCCTGTCGTGATTTACTTGTTATAGCTCTAGAAAATCTAGGAGCTACCGTGAATCTTCTAGAGATCGAGCACGGTCCTGACGCTATATATGCTGAATTTAATCATTCTAAAGAGGATGATCCTACTGTTCTTCTTTACGCTCACTACGATGTTCAGCCGGTAGGTGATATTAGTAAATGGACTTTTGACCCTTTTGATTCCGTTGTGGAGCACGGACGAATTTTTGGCCGCGGAGCTAGTGATGATAAGTCGGGAATTATTACTCATTTAGGCGCGCTACGACTCCTTCTTTCAAATACCGCATCGTTACCCTGTCGAATCAAGATTCTCATTGAAGGAGAGGAAGAATTGGGATCACCTCATATTTCTGAGCTTCTAGGGCGCTATACAGAGTTACTTAGAGCTGACGGGATAGTAGTTGCCGATGCAACACATTGGGACTTGGGTGAGCCCGCTATTACAACGTCTCTAAGAGGAGTAATTGAATGCGAAGTCCATGTGGAAACCCTGAATCTTGGGAGACACTCCGGTGAGTATGGCGGTGCGATTCCCGATGCCCTTATGGTTCTAGCAAGGATAATCGAATCTCTCCATAATGATGATGGCTCTGTAGCAGTCCAGAATTTAAATTCAAGCCAGACTAACGATATCCCCATTACTGAATCTGATCTATTAGCAAAAGCTGGAGCGGTTTCTAGCCTTAGGCTAATAGGCCTGGGAGACGTACTGTCACGGATCTGGACGCAGCCAGCAATTTCAGTTTTGGCAATCGACGCTCCGACCATAAACGAGGCAGTTAATCTAATTGTTCCAAGGGCCGCGGCAAAAATTAGTATGCGTATCCCTCCTGGACAAGATCCAGTGAACGCGATGCTTGCATTAAAATCTCATATATCGGAGTCAGTACCTTGGGGCGCTCGGGTTGAAATAGTGGAAGGAGCGATAGCCTCACCTTTCAAATCGGAAAGCTCGGGAAAACTTATGGAGGCATTTCAAGAAGGAATTAAGTTTGCCTGGGGCAAACCTCCTCGAGAGATTGGACAGGGAGGATCCATCCCTCTAGTTGCGGAAATTACCAAACTTTTCCCACAAATGGATATTGTCATTACAGGCGTAGGAGATCCTGAAAGTAGGATACATGGCCCAGACGAGAGTCAAGATTTACTAGAGCTTCGCAGAAATATAATTGCTGAGGCTCGGGCACTCAAGGTATTTGGTCAGATGTGGAGCTGATGCTATTGATCGCAGCAACGAGCTCTCGGAAGGAATTTCCTGAGATTTCGGAGAGTTTTTTTTGATTAATTAATAACCATTGAATTTGGCTTCTATCGGAGTCTTCATCCATGCTAAGCGTTATCCAATAGTCCGATTTCACTTTAAATTCTGTCATCTCCCAAGCATGGCGACGAAATAGTTGTCGTGCCAACGTTTTTAGTTCATCGGGCGCATCAATAAAGATCTTGTTGTGGAATAAAACTGGATCTAGGGGCAACACCATGCGTTGAGAAAAACTGTCACGAATACCGATGATAAAATCTTCAGTGTTGCTCGAATGGACTTTGGGAGGTACTTGCTCTGAGTCTATGTTCCAGATAGTATCGCTAATTTGCTGAAAATACTCGATATCATGTGTTGCAGAAACGATCGCGAGTCCGCGTTTCAACGCAAGATCTCTCAGCAAATTAAGTAAAATGAGTTTTGTTGATTGATCCAAAAACATAGTAGGTTCATCGAGAAACAGTAAGGTAGGTTCTTGTGCTAGTGCTCTGGCGATTACTAGGCGTTGCATTTCACCGTCTGAAAGGCTATGAATAGCCCTCTCAGCGAGATGGCTAGCCTTCACGAGCTCAAGTGACTCACTGATTACGCTGTGATCGGTAAGTCTTAAACGCCCATTCCAACCGATATAGGGGTATCTGCCGTGACTGACGAACTTATAACCAGTTAACATTATGTTCTCGGCAGTGACAGTAGATACAGTAGCCATATTTTTTGCTTTTTCGTTCGTATCCACTTTTTGTAATGGGTATCCGTTCAGAGTAATCCTTCCGGCGATCGATGGTTGAACTCCTGCAAGTGTACGAATTAAAGTGGATTTACCGGATCCATTCTCACCGATCAGAGCGATTATTTCTCCGCATCTGATATTTAGATTTAGATCGCTTAGTAATACCTGGGTCCCATAACCAATTTCAAGTTGATCGGTTGACAGTAAAATCTCATTACTTCGGGGATTAGAGTTCAATATATTCATATCTCTAACTCTAAGGACTATCAGTCGACGTTTGATACTTGATTAAAACCCAAATCACAATCGGAGCCCCTATGAGGGCTGTTATTGCATTTAGTGGAAGAACTGAGTCATGGCCGGGAAGCTGGGCAACTATTTCGGCGAGTGTGGCCACTATCGCACCAACTAACAGAGTGGTCGGAATAAGAACGAAATGATCTGATGTTTTGGTCAGCATTCTTGCAATGTGAGGGGCGGCAATTCCAATGAACGTTATCGGACCACAAAATGCCGTCACGGTGCCTGCACATATCGCGGCACTTGCAAGGGTAATTGTTTTAAGAATTCGTGTGTTTATGCCTATCGATTTGGCGTAGGCCTCACCAAAGAGAAGGGCGTTGAGTTGTTTTGCGCTTGCGGTCGCAATTATTGAGCTAAGAGTTAATAAAGGCGCTAACCAAAACAAACCACGCCAGCCGGGTGATCGAAATGAACCGAAGCCCCAAGAAATATAGCGTTGAATGTTTTCCGGATCGGCATATGCTAGTAAAAGCGTGACACTTGAACCTAATACGTAGGATGTCATTAATCCGATAATTAGGAGGATTCCGACGGACCTTACTTTTTGGGCGGCGAGTAGGATGACGAAGAGAACCAGGGCGGCCCCTAGTATCGCACTAAACGTGGTTATCGATGCAAACTCCCAACCGATTGCGGATGCGAAATTAGTCGCCGGAGTGGCTGTTCCGATTAAGACAGATAGAGCTACTCCCCAAGTCGCTCCAGCGGTGACCCCGAGAATCGAGGAATCAGCTACAGGATTTCTGAATAGCGTTTGCATCTGTAACCCGGCGACCCCTAACGAAGCTCCCACTAAAACAGCGGTGATGGTGCGTGGTATTCGAATATGCCAGACAATAGTATTCCAGGCGGCATTAGAGCTTTCTTGCGCGAATAAGATATTGTCTATTTCACTGACCGGAATTTTTATAGAACCTAACGCGATTCCGCAGAAGATAAGGGCTAAGAGAGTAAACACGCATAAAACGACTGCAATAGGGATATCTTTACTAGGGAATAACTTCTGTAAGTTGGTGACGTCAATAATCCTGTTTCGGTTTGGCATTCTGTACTTCCACATCGAACTACTTGTTCGGTAGTTGTCGATACCACTCGAATTTATGTTCAGTCATAAGGTTAGGGTGGGCAATTTTCACCAGGTCAGCGAGGAGTAAATCTGGTCGTGAGGCCGCACGTTCAAAATAGTCATAGGCACCTTGATCGTTTACGAGAAGTGTATGAGTCCAAACGTTGCTTTCGCGGACGGATTCTAACTCGCCATATCGAGAATCTTCTGAGAGTCCCTGCTCAATTGTCGACCATTGTGTCGGCGCATTTATCCATATTTCGGCAGTTATTCCTTCTGTTATAACAGATTCAAGATCCAGGTATAGTGACCCAGTATCGGATGTTTGGCTCCAGACGTACCCAATATTTGCGTCTTTCAGCAAGTTTGCAATATAGGAGGCTCCGCCTGGTGCATAGAAGGTTCCTTGAAATGCTGAACCGGCGAGGGCCACTATATCGGAGCTGGCTTGAGCCGCTTTCTGAACAATTTCTTCATAATTCTTAGTGATTGTATTTATAAAAAGTTCACCTGCAAGTTCTTGATTTAACAAGCTGCTTGTTATAAGCATCCATTCTGCTCGACCGAGTGCAGACGTTTCCCGCCAATCCATCCAACTCAGTACCGGGATATTGAGCTCTGTTAGTTTTGAATAGGCCGGATCAGAGAATCCATTTGACATTAAAACGTCCGGATTTGATTCAATCACTACTTCAGTCCCGACTTCAAAATTAGCTGCGAATTCAACAACCTCATTGGTTTTTACGTGTTCTATGACCTCTTTCGATGATATAAAGGCAGCCTGACCAATACCTTTAATCTTGGCCACAGACCCCAACTCAATAAAACTGGGATATTGCGTAGTTGAAGATAAGAACGCTGATTTAATGGGAATTGAAATAACGGGAAGAGATGTGTCCGGACTTGGTGCTCCACACTGAACGAGAACGAATGATTGATTTTCCGTACTATCAGTGGCATTAATAGTAAGAATTTTGAATGAATTGTGATATTCAATCGAAAAGCCTTCCGCATAATTGACACTGACTTTGTTGGGAAAATAGTCGGTTTTGGAATTAAACTTGTTCTCGGGAATACATGACGAGACTAGATTAACTTTTGGTGCCAACGATATGGTCGTGGCAGCTGATTCCACTGGCCCGGCTGACTCGACTGTTGAAGCTTTAGTCCCAGACTGACTGAGTTCTACGTCAGTATCACAGCCCAGCAGGATCAGGAGACAACCAAGAGCGATGAGCGAAAGCCAGAGAGATTTCATCTGATTCGAATAAATTGAATCACGGACCATAGATCATCGCCCTCCGTCTCCACGCGGCGTGCTCTTCTCATATAAATTCAAGTAGGTCGACCTGACTGACCAACGAAACGAATGTTTGCTGGATCTACAGTTGCGGGACAGTATCGGACTCTCACCGAATTTCGCCTGACCTGAATTGATTTAATAGTAGGTCAACAAATCGATAACTACAATTCTGAGGGGCATGTGATGCAAGGAGTACCTGCTATGAGGACCTAGTCACGCATATTATAGACATCTGCAATTGACTGCAAAACTAAGTCACAAAGGACGCCAGTCCTGATTTGGGCTCGACTAGTCTCCACGGTATTCAAGCTCTTTTGTCTACTGAGTTCTTTTGTTGTTTCTTCAATTTGCCGTCGGAAATAAATAAAAGCATTAACGGCTTTTGACAGTGACATATTCTGTTGGTAAAGCAGTATTCCATATTCACGCCCGATGGAGGCGATTTCCTGTTCAACGTCTGGGCTCTTTCGCTGTGAAATAATATAGTCGTCAGCAAGGGCAATAAGTCGTGAGCCGATTCGTCTAAAATCTTCACGATCGTCCGCTTTGAACTGATTATTCCATGTTGCCTCTTTTGGATTGTGCGCAAGTGACCTGCGCACTCGCGACACGACCGCGCTGCTTATTGTTGCTCGTGAACCATTTCCATTAGAAGAAATAATGGTATCTAGTTCGCTCACGGAGAATCGACGATGCCCTCCGGCAGTCCGGTATGACGGGACCTGCCCATTATCTGCCCAGCGTCTTAGGGTAGATGCGTTCACACCGAGACGCTTGGCGGCTACGGTTAGGCGTACTCGACTTTCCAGTGATTCCTCTAACCGAACCATTTAAAACTCCAAGGACTGTCTAACAGTGTTACTTCTAAAAAAGCAAAATTCGATACTTGCTGGACGCGAAACTTCCTGCAAATACTAACTCAGAAACGCATAATTTGATCATTGTAATAGATCAGACTTTTGAAATTTATTCAATTGGTCTCTGAGTAACGCGATCTGAGTAGGCTATGATGAATCAGAAGCCGCGGAAAATCTATGGAACAGCGTATTGCCCATTTTGATCTGGACTCATTTTACGTGGCGGTCGAACGAGTGGAGAATCCAACACTCCTAGGTGTGCCAGTACTAGTCGGCTGGCCTGGCTTGCGAGGAGTGGTTGCAACCGCTTCATATGAAGCGAGAGAGTATGGTTGCCATTCAGCTCAATCGATGAGCCAAGCTTTGCAGAAATGCCCACAGGCAATTGTCGTCAATCCAGACATGACGAAGTATCGCAAATACTCGGACGCGTTTCATCGTATCTTGCTTAACAAAACCCCACTTGTTGAACGAGCAGGGCTCGATGAAGCGTACATGGACCTCTCCGTGCTGGCAGCTAACAAGCTAGGTGAGCCAATTTCAGTTGTGCAAGAATTAAGACAATCGGTCCTGAACAATCTTAATCTGACCGTCTCCGTATGTGTGGCAGGATCCAAGCCAACCGCAAAAATCGGCTCGGCATATGTGAAACCAGATGGCTGTTTGGAGATTCCGACGGGGACAGACGCATCGTTTTTGGCGACCTTGCCTATTCGAATGATGCCGTCTGTCGGCCCAAAATTTCAGAAGGCTCTGCTAGAAATAGGAATCACCACTATTGGTGAACTGGCTAGAGCGGATTCAAAATGGCTTAAGATGCGATTCGGTCGGCAGGGGTTGTTGACGAAGAGGCGAGCTCAAGCAAAGGATAACTCCACTGTAAGATATTTACCGAGACAAGTAAAATCAATTTCCAGAGAATCAACGTTCCCCAAAGATTTGCTGGGTGATACTGAGTTATTCGCGCAATTATTGAAACTCAGTGAATCTGTTTCTAACGAGTTACGTGAAAGTGATAGAGCGATTCGGACCGTCTCCATAAAGATAAGATGGTCTGATTTTGATCTCACGTCACGTCAGAAAACTGTTGAAGGCGCAATGCAAAGCCATAAACAAGTCCACGAAATAGCAAAGGACTTATTGGAGACAGAATTAAAAATAAATCGAAGTCGCGGGGTAAGATTACTAGGCGTGGGATTAAGTAATTTTAGCGATGAGCAATTTCAACTTCCGCTATCCTCTGACGCGACTGAAAGCTTTGATCGAAATAAATCCATTGAAATAACTCTGCA
>Ga0315318_10000392_pt1 | contig 17501 bp, 23 predicted proteins | sample M1200m3416metaG_FD_203703 | JGI IMG/M metagenome (GOLD analysis project Ga0315318, IMG submission 203703) | Ammonia-oxidizing marine archaeal communities from Monterey Bay, California, United States - M1 200m 3416 | ecosystem: Environmental > Aquatic > Marine > Coastal | place: USA: California... | reverse complement strand
TGATAAAGAAAAACTTGAATCTTTTTTTGAGTCTGCAAAAAAAGAAATTGATGATCCACAGTTAAAAGAATTATTTATACAAATCATAAATGATGAATAGTAATGTCTGAAAGAAGTAAAGATGAATTAATTGATGCACAAAAACAGGTTATAGGAATATTGTTTGAGGTAGTTAAAAGATTACAAACCAACAACAATCTAGATGAAGAGTATTTCCAATTAATTGTAAAAGACCACAAAGATGAAAAAAGATTAAAAGAAATCAATAGTCAAAGAACAGAAAACTCAAAAATTGTTACTAGACTGTTAGAACAATTAGAAACTTAATTATCACAACCACAATCATCATCTGAAATAATTCTCAGGTGTGCTGTTTGTTGGTATTTATCTTGGATATAATTAGATAAATTTACAATTCTTACCCTTGATTCCTTTATCTTCCAACTACCTTCATTCTCAAACCAAAATTCAATTTCATCAATATCATATCTTTCATTATTTTCAACTAAATTTTTGAAGATTGATTTGATTTCTTCTATGTCTGATTCAGACAGATTAGATTTATTTTCAACCATAGTAGTTATTTCATTTAATTTGATAATGACATTGTTTGTAAGAGGCACAAATTTCCAAAAGCAGATATTCTATAATTATCTTTTTGAAGCGAAATTCTTTTTATAACAATGAGATAATTTGGAAAATATGCAATATTTTCAAGCGCTTAAAAAAGGTCAAAAAAGAGTTGCAGAATCTCGGGAATATCTAAACAAACTAACTGATGGTAAGGCAATGCCTGCATTAGCATTAGTAGATACAAAATCTAATGTTTGGGAACCAGTAGGTGAGGAAAATTTGTATGCTTTTGTTGACGAATCTGCAGGTTTTGTATTGACTGATAACAGCGGATACATTCTTGCGTTGGTAGATAAAACTGGTGCTTCAAAAACTATTGTTCAAGGTGTAACTAAACAACAAAAAGAAAATTTAGAGAAAATATTTGAATCAGACAATATCTCAAAATTTGAAGGTAAAGTTATTCTTCCTGTTTAGCCTTGAAATTAAACGTAAACCTTTAGTTATCATAGTGTAGAGATTAATAAAATGAGCAAATTTTCTCAAGAAATAGAAGTACAAGGACACATCATTGATTCTTCAATTCTAACTAAAATTTTTGATCAGATAATGGATTTGAAAGGTGAATTTCAAGTTAAAGAAATCAATATTGGAAAAAAGAAAAAAGATCAATCTTATGCACGATTAGAAATTACTGGAAAAGATCAATCTCATTTGAATACAATTTTAAAAATGGTATATCGTGAAGGTGCAGTTTCAAAATCACAACAAGAAGTTATGTTAAAAAAATCTCCAAAAAATTGTGTAATGCCAGATAATTTTTACAGTACTACAAATAATCGTACACAAATTTTCCGTAAAGGTAAATGGGTTCATGTAGAAAATACAATGATGGATAAATGTATTGTAGTTAAAGGGAATAATGCATTTTGTGTACCAGTAAGAGATATCAAAAAAGGAGATCAAATAATTGTTGGTGAAGAAGGAGTAAAAGTAACACCTCCTGAACGTCCAAGAGAAGGTGCAAATGTATTTGAATTTATGAATAGTTCAAGTTCCAGTGAACGGCCAACTCAACATATTGCAAAAAAAGTTGCAGATGATATTTACGATACAAAAAAGAAAGGCGGTAAAATTGTCATCGTGGGAGGTCCTGCAATTGTCCACACAGGTGCAGATGATGCAGTATCTGAATTAATTAGATCTGGATATATTGATGGAGTATTAGCAGGAAATGCTCTTGCAGTTCACGATATAGAATATGCAACATTGGGTACATCTTTAGGAATGAATGTTCATGATGCTACTTTGGCATATCATGGACATAGAAATCATATGGATACAATTAATGCAGTTTTCAAAGCAGGTTCAATTGAAAACATGGTCAAAACTAAAAAATTGACTAAAGGGATCATGTATGAATGTGTACAAAATAAGGTACCATTTGTTTTAGCAGGTTCCATTAGGGATGATGGTCCATTACCAGATGTAATTACCGATGTTGTACAAGCACAACGAGAATACAAGGAAGTTCTAAAAGATGCCAACATGGTGATAATGATTTCAACTATGCTTCATTCTATTGCAACAGGAAATATGCTTCCTGCAGATGTTAAAGTAATTGTAGTTGATATTAGTCAACCAACAGTAACAAAACTTATGGATAGAGGCACATGGCAAGCATTAGGAATTGTATCTGATGTTGGTGCATTTTTACCAATGGTTACACAACAAATAAGAAAAAAGAAATAGAAAATTAATATATTATTTCAATTGGATCGTTTGTGAAAAAATTACTAGTTGAGTATTTTTAGATTATGAAATCTCGATTCCAAGACGTCTTGCACATGCAATTGCAGCTTTAACATCGTCTTCAGAAATTCCATATTTTTCAAATTCTTTAGTCCAATCTGTACCTGTATTCATGGTATTTTCATGATAATATTCTCGTAAAATATTGCCTATTTCTTCATCTAATCTAGTTCTAGTTGCATCATTCATACCTGCTTGAAGAATAGTTGCATCAGATGTTGCAAGAATTTTTATAAATTCAATATTCTCAAGAGCTAAATTAACCATAGCTATTCTATCTGTTTTTTTAATAAATCCAGAGTAAGTTTAGGATCTGCTTTACCTTTTGTTTTTTGCATCACTTTACCTACCAAATAATTAATTGTTTGGGGATTGGATCTAGCTTGTTCTACTGCTTGCGGTTCTGCAGAAATTATTTCTTGAATAATTTCAGAAAGTTCAGATTCATCAGATACATTACCAAGATCTAATTCAGATATTATTTGGGATAAGTTATTTCCAGTTTTAACCATTGCATGTAAAGCATTTTTTGCAGAATTTCTAGATATTTTTCCAGATTGAATGGCATCTGCCAAATCCGATAAATGATTAGATGTCATTTTTGATTCTTCTCGTTTTTCTCTTGTATCTACTAATCCCATTAAATCAGTGGTTATGATATTTGCAATTTCTTTTGCATTAGATTCGCTATGGGATTGTTCAAATAAATCTGAATAATATTTATCAGAAGATAAAACGTCAGCAACCTGAATTGGAATATCATATTTTGAAACATATCTTTCTTTTTTAGAATTAACACTTTCAGGCATTTCAGATTTTAAAGTATCTAAAATTTTAGCATCAATTGTCACCCAAGGAATATCACCTTCTAAGAAATAACGATAATCAAGATCTTCTTCTTTAGACCGTGATGTTACTGTAATCTTTCTTTTATCATCCCAATGTCGTGTCTCTTGAACAATTTCAATATCTCTTGAATGTAAGCTATTTTGTCGGGTAATTTCAAAATGTGTTGCTTTTTCTAAATCATGAAATGAACCAATATTTTTTACCTCTACTTTTTTTCCACCTTCAATTGAAATATTTGCATCTGCCCTCATTGCACCCTCCAAACTAGGATCAGATACGCCTAGATTTTCAAGCAAATCAGATAATATGTGTAGGAATTCTCGTACTTGTTTTGGACTCTCAAAATCAGGTTCAGTAACAATTTCAACTAATGGTGTGCCTGCACGATTATAATCAACTAGAGTAAGTTTGTTTTTAGATGAATTTCCCTCATAAATTAGTCTACCAGGATCCTCTTCAAGTTGAATTCTAGTAATTCTTATTTTTTTATCACCAACCATTATTGAACCACTACCGCCTACGCTAGTATCGCCATAGATGTTAAGTTGAGTAATTTGAAAGTTTTTTGGCAAATCAGGATAAAAATAATTTTTTCTAAAAAATGCAATTTTTTCAGGAGTTGTACAGTTAAGAGCCATTGCAATAATTGTGGCTTTTTTAACTGCCTCTTGATTCAATCTAGGCAAACTGCCAGGCAACCCCATACAAATTGGACATATATTTTCATTAATTTGAAATTCACGGTAATTTGCCTTACATGAACAAAATAATTTACTTTCCAGATGTGTTAGTTGACAGTGAATCTCTAAACCAATTTTTGTCATATTGGAACCTCCGGTAATTTTACTGTCTGTTCTAATGCATGTGCGGCTTGTAATAGAAGTTTGTCTTGATTAGAATTTGCAAATAATTGAATTCCAATTGGCAATCCATTAGATATTGTAAAAGGTATTGAAACAGCAGGTTTTCCAGTGAGATTTGCAGTAACGGTGTTTATGTCAACTAAAAATAAAGATACGGGGTCATCTATTTTTTCACCAATCTTGAATGGTAAAATTGGGACTGTTGGTGCAATTAAAAGATCAAATTTCTTAAATGCTTCATTGATTTCTTTGGTGAGTTTACTTTTTACTTTCATTGCTTTAAGGAAATATTTTCCTGCATGTCCTGCAGATGGAACAAATCCTCCGATGATCATCCTTCTCGTAACTTCTGGACCAAACTTTTGTCGTGCTTTAGAAATGTAAGAATTAAACTCGTATCCTTCAACTGGAAATTCATAACCATATCTTAAATTATCATATCTTGCAAGATTACTTCCTGCTTCTGTTGCAGTAATTGTATAATATGCTGCAACAGAATATTTTACCATGTCCAATGATACCTCTTCACATATTGCACCTAATCCTTCTAGTTTTGTGATAGCATCTTTTGTTGCAGATAATACTGTAGGATCAATTCCTTCTCCTATCATCTCTGAAATTATACCTATTTTTTTTCCTTCAATTCCTGAATCTATTCCCGAAAGATAATCTTCATCGTGATTATCAATGGTGGTGTTGTCGTTATGATCTAATCCTGCAATAATATTTAGTAAAAATGCAGTATCTTTGACTGTCCTAGTTAAAGGCCCTATTTGCTCAATACTATTAGCATAAGAAATTAATCCATATCTGCTAATCAAACCATATGTTGGTTTGTATCCAACAACTGAACAAAAACTAGCCGGATTTCTAACAGAACCTCCAGTATCAGAACCTAATGATGCCACACATTCAAAAGCACTTACCGAAACTGCGCTACCTCCAGATGAGCCACCTGGAACATAATCTGTATTCCAGGGATTTTTGCTGGGACCATATGCACTAAATTCTGTGGATAATCCCATGGCAAATTCATCCATGTTTACCTTTCCAATGAATATTGCATCTTGTTGTTTTAATTTTGTAATTACTGTTGCATCATATGGTGCAATAAAATTTTCAAGCATTTTTGATGCACACGTGGTTTTACTATTTTTGATACACATGTTATCTTTGATTGAAATTGGCATTCCAAAGCATGCTCCCACTTTATCTCCAGATTTTATTTTTTTATCAATTGTTTTTGCTTGTTCGATTGCATCATCATTTACAGACAAAAATGCATGAAGATCACCATCTATCTTTTGAATTCTTTGTATTGATTCTGCAACAAAATCTTCAGCGTGAATATTTCCATTTTGTACTTGTTGTACAAATTCAAGAGCAGATATTTTTAGATTCATGATGACATCTTGGGGGCTCGAACATAGGTTCCTTTGTAGTGGTTTAATTTTTCAATTAATTTTTCATCAAATGCAATATGTTTATCTTCTCTTAAAGAAGAAAGTGAAATTTCGGACATTGAAATTTCTTCTGATTCCACTCCTGCAGAATCCAAAATATCAAAATAATCAATCATGGCATGAACTTTATCTACATATTCAGCATGATCATTCACATCAATTTTCATTAATTTTGAAACATGTTCTATCTCTTTTTCAGTTACCATTTTACATCACCTAGGTGCTCAATCCGTATATCCAATTTTTAAAGATAGCGAGCGTATGTATTATTTTGTGCCTAATTATGTTCATTATTCAATTAAAAAAGTTCATTTCATTAATTTTGAAAGTAATTCAAAAATATTTACAAGCAATAGAATTCATTAGAATATTATGAATAAACCACATTCCCCACAGAATAAACCGTATTCAATTTCAGTTGAATCTGGAAAAGAATATCATGTTTGTATGTGTGGAAAATCATTCAAGCAACCTTTGTGTGATGGAAATCATGCAGGTTCAGGAATTGGTCCACGAACTTTCATAGCAACTGAATCTGGGAATGTATCATTTTGTGGATGTAAATACAGTACTGAAAAAACAGGAAAATGTGATGGAACTCATTCTTCTTTGTAATGATCTAAAATTTCTAAGAAAATGAAATTGTAGATTTTAATCTAATTCTAATTTTTTAGCTTTTGCAAGATATTCCTTTGCTTCATCATCTTGGCCCAAACTTTCAAGAGCATCAGCTTTTCCAATTAATGCATCTGATGAATTAGGATTAATTTGTATTGCCAAATCAAAACATTTGATTGCAGTTTCAAAGTCTTCTAATTTTGCAATACATTTTCCTTTACTATTCAATGCTATTGCAATATTTTTTCCATGGATTTTTTTGTTTAAAATTACTTTATCAAAACACTTGATTGCGTCTAAAAAATTTTCTTGTTCATAAAAATTATTTCCATCATCAAACCAGTCTTTTCCTGATTTTTTCTTACCAAACAACCCCATATCATAAAATTATTATTTCATTTAGTTAAATTTGTCTCCCATATTGTCTAAATCAGTTATAAATTCTAACTTTTTTAAAGAAGATTCGTAGAATTAATCCATGAAAATTACAATGTGTGAACACATAGATATATCTCAATTAAATATTGAAACTTCTAAAGATATTTTTACGATCATAACAATGAATGAAAATTATATAGTCACACGTTCATGTAAAAATTGTTACAAGGAAATTAAAGAATTAGACCATAAAATAATTTCTAAAGAAGAATACCAATCATATTTAGAAAAATAATCATACAAATCAAAGATTAATCTGTTTTAGTGAAGCATTTTATGTCGTTAATTTAATAAAAAATATGAGAGATACCATACTTTATTCCATTTTAATACTATTTGCTGTTGTAGCATTTTCAATTTCTGAAATTACAGCACAAGAAATTGAGGAATTAGAATACCAAATTAGTGGTGCAGAGATTACGGATATTGAATTGGATTCTAATGAAAAATCATTAACAATTTCAATAGATGTCAGAGCTCGTGGAGAACTAACTATTACATTACCTAGAGATCTTATTGACGCAAAAAAAGATTCTGAAGATATTAATTTTGATATTCATGCAGGATACAAACAACTTGGTTCCTATGATGAAGTAATTACTGCCTATGATAGAACTGTAACAATTCCATTTTCAAGGTCTAATTATGAAATTACCATATTTGGAACTCAAGTGTATCAACCAACATCTACTCCAACCACTGTTCAACCAATGAATAAAATGATAAAATCTGAATTAGCTATGGAAATACCTAATGGTGATGCAAAATTACTAATCTATTCAAATACTCAATGGAATGTAGCATTACAATCTTCAAGTTTTGATTATTTAGAAATTTCAGATCAAGGTGATGATAGTGTGGTTTTTCAATGTGATTCCTCCTTTAATCGTCCGGGAGTTTTTGGTGCAAAAATTGAAAAATTAAGTAAAGATGGATATGCCAATATTGTTGTTATTCAAAATGGCGTGATATTATCTCAAGGAATGACTGATGATGAATTTGGAGATATTCTCATTAATGGTAATTGCGCTACCAATAATTCTATAGAACAATTTGAGGGAGGATGTCTAATAGCTACGGCCACTTATGGTTCTGAAATGGCAACACAAGTACAACAACTTAGAGAACTCAGAGATAACACATTACTGCAAACGGAATCAGGAAAATCTTTCATGAGTATATTCAACAACATCTACTATTCGTTCTCACCATACATTGCAGATTATGAAAGAGAGAATCCTGTCTTCAAGGAAATGGTAAAGCTTGCAATTACTCCTATGATTTCTAGTCTATCCATACTCAACTATGTTGATATGAACTCTGAATCAGAAGTGTTAGGGTATGGAATATCTTTGATTTTACTAAACTTGGGAATGTATCTTGGAGTTCCAGCGGTTGTAATTGTTGGAATTAGAAAGAGATTCTAAAAAAATCTGTTTTGTATAAAATTACCTTGTAACTCAAATTCAAAGAATTTAGTCTATATTGTAACGTAGAGGTTATGGAGTTAGTCTATCCACATCTCTTGGATAAAATGTAGTATCTCGAATATTTTCAGTGCCTGTTAAAGCCATAATTAATCGCTCAAGACCAATACCACAACCTGCGTGGGGGGGAACACCATAGTCAAATGCATTAAGATGATATTCAAAAGAGTCTGTTTTCATACCTTTGTTACTCATTCTTTGAGCTAACTCATCACGTTTTTCAATTCTTGTACTACCCGAAGACAATTCTAAATCTCCAAACATCAAATCAAAAGATTCAGAAATTTTAGGATTAGATTTACTATCTTTTACATAAAATGGCTTTGGTCCAAGAGGCCAATCTGTAATAAAATAAAATCCCTCCAATCCTATTTTTTTAAGATTTGAAGGATACAAGTCATCACCCCATTCAGTTTTTGCTCCTGCTTTTTGTATTCTATCTACAAGATCATCGTATGTGTATCTTGGAATATTTTTAGGTACGGGTGTTGGAGTAAATTCTGAATCAGGGTTATTTTTTATGTACTCATTAACTGCATTAATTGAAACTTTAATGATATCGTCTATTCTATTCATCACATCATTATAATCTACAAATGCCTCTTCCAAATCAATTGATATTGCTTCAGCTAAATGACGATTTGTTCTAGAAGGTTCTGCTCTAAATATGGGGGCAATTTCAAAGACTTTTTCAAAACTCATCGTTAATTGTTCTTTGTACAATTGGGGGCTTTGAGCTAAAAATGCTTCTTTGTTGTAATAAAATATTGGAAATAATGCAGCCCCACCTTCAGTAGCTGTCGCAATCATTTTTGGAGTATTAATTTCTAAGAATTTTTGAGAATGAAAATAATCTCTAATTGTTTTTAGGACCAGACTTCTAACCTTGAATACATGTTGTAAAGAATTACGTCGAAGATCAATTGGTCTAACTTCAAGACGAGTTTCAATATTTTTTACAGTTTTTGCAGTTGGCTCAAATGGAGGAATTTTTTCAACTTGTGAGAATACTCTAATCTCTGTAGGAATTATTTCAAATCCACCTGGTGCTTTATCAGAGGATTTCACATTACCTGAAATTGCAATTGATGAATGTGGTTTTAGTGAAGATAATTTTTCACGAATTTCATCAGAACAATCTCCTTTTTTTGCAATAATTGAGATAGAACCATTTTGGTCACGAATTGTGGTAAATGTAATATTTCCATGACCTCTAATTGTTAAAACCCAACCCATCACAGTAACAGAATCCCCATCCATAGAGGGGGTGATTTCATTAGAATAATGAGATCTGCGTAAAGTTCCTAATTCTGTTTCAATCATAATTTACATTACTCCATTATTATGGTGTAATTAATTTTTACACCTGTAATTAATCATACAATAGTTTTTCAAAATACAAAAATTGTACATAATATCACAAAAAATAAGTTATTTTCAATATATGATAATTTTCAAAGTAGAATTTACATTAAATTATGGGGTATTTTTTATAATAATTATGACACTTTCTGATAAAGAAAAAATTGTTGCAATCATATCAAATGGAATTGCAGTCTTTTCATTATTACAAGAAAGAGAAGAACTGCCAAAAAATACTACAATGTATGATTTTGTGCTAAAAATAATTCCCGATGATATCAAATCGGAACTGAATGTGGAATTAATTGATGAAGTATTTCAATATGTAACAACTACCCATAGCTCATAAAAAACAAAAGCCAACTTACATCCTTTACACAATGCAGCGTATATGCATGCACCAGTAATACGATGGGGAGTTATGACAACGGATATTGTGTTGGCTTTCAATAATAATACGTGGATATAGTATAAATATTTGATCGTATAATTAATTTTTAATTTATCAATAAATGCAATTTTATATTATTTTCCATTAAAATAGTTAATTTTTTGGGGATAGTTCATAAAGTAGAAAATCTAACTTGGATTATAATGACATCAATAGTTACATTAGGATCTCATTGCTCGTTACAAGTTCTTAAAGGTGCTAAAGATGAAGGTTTTAAAACAATTCTAGTCTGTGAAAAAAAACGAGAAAAACTATACAAAAGATTTCGATTCATCGATGAATTAATCATTGTAGATTCATTCAAAGAAGTATTAGATCAAAAATGTCAATCCATTCTAGAAAAAAATAATGCAGTGTTAATTCCGCATGGCACATTAATTGCACAGATGAGTTCTGAGGAGATTGAATCCATTAAAATTCCTGTGTTTGGGAACAAGTGGATTTTAAGATGGGAGTCAGATAGAGGGATGAAAGAAAAACTCATGAGGGAAGCTAATTTACCAATGCCAAAACCAGTTACAGATCCTAAAGATATTGAGAAATTAGTAATTGTAAAAAGACAAGGGGCAGCAGGGGGTAAGGGTTACTTTATGGCTACAAATTATGAAGATTACAATACAAAAAGAGACCAATTAATTTCAAAAGGAATACTCTCTAAAGATGAACCACTTTACATTCAAGAATATGCATCAGGTGTTTTAGCATATTTACAATTCTTTTACTCGCCATTAAAAGAAGAATTAGAATTTTTTGGGGCGGATCAAAGACATGAATCAGACATAGAAGGGTTATCAAGAATTCCATCAGAGCAACAACTGAAGTCACCTAAAATTCCATCATTTAACGTAATTGGAAATAGTCCTCTAGTGTTACGAGAATCATTATTAGAAAAAGTTTATGAGATGGGGGAGAATTTTGTTGAAGCTTCAAAAAGAATGGTATCACCAGGAATGAACGGACCATTTTGTATTGAAGGTGTATATGATGAAAATGCTCAATTCAAATCATTTGAATTTTCAGCAAGAATTGTTGCTGGAAGTAATATCTACATGGATGGTTCACCGTACTATTCACTTCTGTACAATGAACAAATGAGTATGGGTAAAAGAATTGCGCGAGAAATAAAAACTGCTTTAGAATCTAACCAATTAGATAAAATTACAACATAACTAATTAGAAATTATTTTTTTAGGGGGTAATTTATCCTAAGTTAGTTCTGAGTTTATTAAATAAACCAGTTATTTTACTCAACACGATTTTGCCATTGAGACTCAACATAATCACTTACATCTTTCAAAAGTAATTTTGCAGCTTCACCAATAGTCATGTCTCCTGTTCTAGCCCGATATTCAAGTAGATTTTTAACCGCCATATACAATCTACCTTCTAAAACTTCGAGAATATTATCATCAGGTACGTGTTTAAACTCAGTAACAAATAATTTAATTTCTTCTTCTAAATCAGACATCCCAGAATCTCTCTCTCTCTTTAGTGCTTCTCCTTTTGTTAAAAATTCATTTATTTGATGAATATTACTTGAATCTTTTTTTTGCCAATTAAATTCGATATAATCACCCATATTTTTTAAAAGTAATTTTGCAGCTTCACCAATAGTTATGTCTGCCCCACGAGTCATATATTCAAGTTGGTCTTTAACTGCCATATGCAATCTACCTTCTAAAACTTCGAGAATATTATCATCAGGTACGTGTTTAAACTCAGTAACAAATAATTTAATTTCTTCTTCTAAATCAGACATATTCTAGTTATTTCCACTAGCTTTCATAAATAAAATCATTTTCATCGACTAACTTACAATTTGAATTAAATTAAAAAGAATTTTTAAATTACTGCACTATCAATGACAAGGAAATCCTGCTGCATGACGCATATCATGAGTTAATTCATGAATGTACATGTTTTCATATGCTGATTCTCCTAGTAGAACACTAAAAATATGACCTTGATCAAATGCTACAACAAACAGTCCAACTACAAAAACTATTGCTAATACAATAATTGCAATTTTTGGAACATCATTTTTTGATACATTAATTTGTCTTGATTGAGACATAGTTCAAAGCATAATCTGAATATATTTAAGTACTTGGATAATAGGAATGGATCTCATTTCAAGATCAGATTCATAAAATAATAATTTTTTATCAGATAGATCATTTTTAAAATAATTCATAAACAAATACAAAATGAAAATAAATCATTTTTGATGATTATAGTGATTTTTACATATCTGAATTTTTTACATCAGGTCTAAATTTATGCCACAATCCACCAAAGATCACACCAAGAGATACCCAAAACACACTTACTGCAACTACAGACATGCCTCTAAACCCATTTACCAGATCCATTGGAGCAGTTATTTCATCAGGGTTTGAAGGCATTAGAAAAAAGACTATCACAATGAATATACCATATCCTGCAAACACTACAATTTTTTTTGATTGTAATCTTTTGTATACTTGATAAAACGCAACTACACCAAAACCTGAAATTGCAATAAATGACAAATATAAAATGGAGCGAAGTACTACAGTTTCAGTTTCTCCTACAGTTGGAGGATTTGCAGGATATTTTAAAAAAGGGATTATGAAAATTGTGAACCACATTATTCCTGCAAGTATGAGTGATTTTTTTACGTCACTTCCTTGGGGTAATGTTTTCTTAGATAATACGTAAACAATTCCAAACAATGCACTCATCGATATACCCAATATTGTGCCAGCTAGAATTTGACCACTTTTTTGCCAATCACGATATGCATCATATTCTACCCAAAATGCGAGAGTATCATCTTTTTCTCCTGATGCAAAAAGATTTTGATTCTCAATTCCAATTGCTTCATCTAAGTATGGTTCAACAAGTACCAAATTTGCAACCCCATGAATTGTTCCAGCTAAAGCACCAGAAAACAAAACAATACTTAAAAATAAAATTGTCTTCATGTTAGATTTTACCTAATTATAAAAAAGTCCATCCGAATATGAACTAATTCCATTAATAAAAGAAAATAAGTTGATTTTGTTATATTCTAAAAGTTATACAATAAATTAAGTTTTGATAATTTTATCTAAAAAATTATGAAATCTATTTACTTGAAAATTTTTGATGTATGATAATGTAAGGAAAGCAATTTTTACTGTTTCCTATAATTTTAGGAATTTCAGTTAGAATATTCTTAGGGTTTTCGGTACAAACACAAAACAATCAAAATTAATATCCGTATATTGGGGATAAATTACAAATGGGAAAGATAAAGATAGAAAAACAAGATTCAGTCAAGCTCTATAAAATTAGAAAGACTCTAGAAGAATTATCACATAAATCAGGCAGAGGAACTGAGCTTATCACAGTATACATTCCAAAAGGAAAACAACTTCATGAAATAATCGGTTCACTTCAACAAGAACAAGGTACAGCTGACAACATCAAGTCAGATCTTACTAGAACACATGTAGTTGATTCTCTAGGAAAAGTTGTTCAAAGATTGAAACTATACAAAAAAACACCACCAAGGGGATTAGTGATATTTTGTGGTGCATTACCTACTGAAGAAGGAGGGCCTTTAGGAAGTGAAGTAGTAAAGGCATGGGAAATAGATCCACCAAAAGATTTGAACCAGTATCTATACAGATGTGATGATCATTTTCATGTAGATATTCTAAAAGATATGCTAAAGGATGATAATTTAATTGGGTTTTTAGCAATTGATGCAAAAGATGCAGGTTGGGGATTACTTCATGGGGATAAAATTGAAGTTTTATCTCAAACAGGATCCGGAGTTGCAGGAAAACATAGACAAGGAGGACAGTCTGCAAAAAGATTCCAAAAATTAAGAGAAATGGAATTAACGTTCTTTTACAATAGAGTTGCACAAACCACAAGAGAGTATTTTATCGATATTTATCCTGTAAAGGGATTAATAGTTTCAGGTCCAGGACCCACAAAAGAAGATTTCATTAATGGGAATTATCTTGAATATAGATTACAAAACAACATCATATCTACAATCGATGCATCGTATTCAGGCGCAGAAGGGATTAGAGAAGCATTTGCAAAATCTTCAGATATTTTAGGGGATTTTAGAATGGTGGAGGAGAAGAAATTAGTTGAGGTATTATTCAGAGAAATTAACGGAAATACGGGAAAAGGATCTTATGGGTTACAAGAAGTAATTGAATTTCTAAAAAACAATGTTGTTAAAACATTAATCATTACAGACAACACAAACCTACATAGAGTCGAAGGGAAATGTAAACGATGTCAAAATATTCAGGAAGAGATTTTAGAAAGACCGTTAGTAATCCCAAAAAAATCAGAATATTCAAACAAACCATGTCCAGGATGTAATGCAATGGAAGTAAAAGTAAATGAACAGGATATTGTAGATTATTTAGAAATACTTGCAGCAAAAACAGGAACTCAGTTAGAAGTTATTTCAGGAAGTGCAGAACATGGAAACATGCTTGCAAGTCTTGGAAAGGTTGCTGCAATTCTAAGATATAATCCAGGACATTCTAAGTAAGGATAGAACAGATTTTTTTTGCAAGTTCTGAGAGTTCAGAATCAGTTGAAATTTGTCGTTTTGTCCAAATTGTTCCTTTATGATGATAACGAGGAATGATATGAATATGCATATGAGGAATAATCTGTTTTGCGGATCTACCATTATTTTGACCAATACTAAATGCATCAGCCCCAGTGGCTTCCAAAACAGCTTTTGCAATTTTTGGGACAATTGAAAAAGCACGTCCAACGTTTTCAGGAGACATATCAGTAATTTTCTCATGATGTTTTCGTGGAATTATTAGACAATGACCAACATCAATTGGGTATTTATCTAAAAATGCAATATGTGAATCATCTTCATAAAAAATATGCCCATCTAATTTACCATCTAAAATATCACAAAAAATACAATCCATGGTGATTAGCAATTGATGATTTTATTTATTGTTTTAATGATTTACAGAATAGAATTTAATAAAATCAACTAGAAAAAAATGACTTTACGATACAGCATTAATCTCAACGAATGGTTAATTAGGGTAAATCTAAGAATCACTTCATTCATGGGCCGAAAAGAACGAAGAGAACGTGAAGCAAAACGTGAAAATTATGCTACAAGGCACTCAGCTGAAAAAAGAAAAGAGACGCTCATTGCAGTTGGAGTTTTAGCTATAATTGCAGTTATTGTAGGGTATGCAGGATATTTGTTTTTGAATATGACAGAAACTGCTCCAGGAGGGCCTGAAAATGCAGGTGCTTTAGGCAGTGAACATTCACATGCAGGTATTTTGGTAAAAATATTTGGCGATACATTTGATTTTTCAGCACCAGCTTATCAAATCAAATCAAGTTGGATACACTTTGAAGCAAGAGACGGTACTACAGTTCATAAACATGCAACAGGAGTTACTTTAGATTATCTCTTCAACACCACCTTATCTTTAGGTCTTGATGATCAATGCTTTTCTTTCCAAGATGGAAGACAGTTCTGTACAAATGAAGATTACAAACTTAGTTTCTTCATTAATGGTGAGCAAGTTTCAGATATTCGAGACTATGAGATTATAGAAGATGATAGAATTTTAATTTCATATGGTGAAGGAATAGAAGAAGAAATTCAATCACAGCTATTAGAACTTGAAAATCAAGAGATAATAAAATAAAATATTATTCATCTTTTGTGGTAAATTTTGCAGATTTGTCGAAAAACATGTAGTATCCACATTTTGTACATTTTAGAACTGTTAATTCAGTAGTAAGGAACTCTTTTTCTTCAAAACGTCCACTAAGTTTTACATTTTCTCCTGCGATTTCTGCCTTATTACTCTGACAAACAGGACATGCAAGTTGTTTTTGTTCCATGTTATTATCTCCAGTGTCATTCATAATATCATCCAAAATGATGAGAATTTAAACTCAATGAAAATAATTGAAGTAATATACAAAAAATCTAAATTAAGAATTATCATCAATTAGAAAAATTATGTGAACATAAGTAGAAATTACACTTTCTGAAGAAAATATAGGAGCGTCATTAAACATGGATGCTTCAGCAAAATTAGATTTGAATGTAGGAGTTTGCATGGGAGATGTAAAATTATCTAGAGTGATTGATTTTATTCCAACAATTTTTTGATTAAGGGGTAATAATGCATTTTGTGCTTTAGATTTAGCATTTTCAATGGCACTCTCAATCAATCCATCTTTTAAAGCAAAATGAGATTCAGGAGATATTGTAAAGTTAACAGAATTAACTTTATTCACACCAGAAGAAACAACTGAATCAAGAATCATTGCAGCAGAATCAAGTTTTTTGGTTTCAACTTGAAGAATATTTGTAACCTGATAACCAATTAATTCAGATGTATGACGACCAGTTTCTTTATCTTGATAATAATCATACAGAGGATTTATAGAAAATCTAGACGTACTCAAATTATCTTCAGAAATTCCCAGGTAAGTAAGTTCGGAGATTGCATTTGATAGTAAATTAGAATTAGAATCTAATGCAGACTTGGCGGAATCACCATTAGTCTCAACACCAAACTCAATTACTAGTAAATCGGGTTTTACATTTGTCTGAGCAATACCAGTTACAGAAATTGTATGTTCAGATGTATCAGCCATCAAGGATTTAATCATTGAATGATGTTTTTCCATCATGCCATCATCAATCATTTTTTCATGAGTTTTAATTTCTACTACTTCATCAACAACCTCATTCTGGGATTTTGCTAAATTTTCAGGTTGAATCAGTACAACTGCAAATGCCAAAACACAAACCACACCAACAATTGCAGCAATGTTTAGAGGATTCAATGAAATAATTTTAGAAAATATAGTATTAAAACTAAACTAAGAAATCATTACAATTCCTAATTAATAAAAAATCAAAGTTAATGAATTGATTGTGAACCAATGACAAAAAATCATAATTCTAAAGCGAATATCTAAATTATACCAATCTGGAATTTACATGGCGTGGAAATTTCCAGTAAAAATGTTGTTGAAGGGACTAGTAGAGCCCCACAAAGGGCAATGTACAAAGCCATGGGATTAACTGATGATGACTTATCAAAGCAGTTCATCGGTGTTTGCCATACTGGAAATGAGGCAACACCATGTAATATTCATCTTCCCAGATTAGCCCTTAAAGCAAAAGAAGGTGTTTCAGCAACTGGTGCGACTCCAAGAGAGTTTTCAACAATTGCAGTAAGTGATGGGATAGCAATGGGTCACGAAGGTATGAAGTCATCTTTAATTTCTAGAGAAGTAATTGCTGATTCAATTGAATTGATGGTCAGAGCACATCAATATGATGCACTAGTAGGAATTGCAGGATGTGACAAAAGTTTACCTGGAACAATGATGGCAATGGCAAGATTAAACATTCCATCAGTATTTGTGTATGGAGGAACTATAATGCCTGGAATGCTTGAAGGGAAAGAGCTTACAGTAGTAGATGTTTACGAAGCAGTAGGAGCATATGATGCAGGTAATTTATCATTAGAAGGATTAAAAAATATTGAAAATACTGCATGTCCAAACGAAGGGT
>Ga0315318_10000390_pt1 | contig 17572 bp, 15 predicted proteins | sample M1200m3416metaG_FD_203703 | JGI IMG/M metagenome (GOLD analysis project Ga0315318, IMG submission 203703) | Ammonia-oxidizing marine archaeal communities from Monterey Bay, California, United States - M1 200m 3416 | ecosystem: Environmental > Aquatic > Marine > Coastal | place: USA: California... | reverse complement strand
CTGACTTGGGGATTACAGTGTTTACGCCATACCAGCCCTTCTCACTGAGTGGGCTAACGGTAGGTCTCTTAAGAGAGGTGATTTCTGTTAGCAGTTTTTTCAGATTTTTTTCCTGTACGTTCATGTAAATGTGCAGGAATTTTCTGCCCTGAACAGCGCCTCTCATCAGTGTAACAATATCAAATATTTTTTGACGTTTTTGCTTATCCTTTAGAGATTTCTTATTGGCAATCAAGTGTGCGCTTGACTCCATGACTGTATCAACTATCTTCAGTTGGTTTTGTTTCAATGTAGTTCCCGTTTCAGTTACATCCATGATAGCGTCAACATCTTCTGGTGGTTTAGCTTCTGTTGCGCCGAAAGATAGATGAATTTGAACATTTTTGTTAGTTCCCAAACGTAACCAAGGAGTAACAATTTGAGGATCTTTAGAGCCATAAAGTTTTTTGTAGGATTTACATTTTTTGATAAACTTTGACGCATTCGTAAGATACTCTGATGAAATTCTAAGTGTCTTTTTCTTTTTTCCATAATCCAAAATCATGTCATCAAGAGACTTGTACCTGTAACTGTCTGGAATGGCTATTACGAGTTTAATTTTTCCGTATTCTAAATCAAGTAATTTTTCAACATCCGCCTTGTTTTCATCAACCCAATCCTGTCCAGTAATACCTACGTCATACAAACCATCACCAACTAGAGTTGGAATTTCTTGAGGGCGAAGCATTTTAACTTGAATATCTGGATCATCTAAGAATACACGATAAGTCCTTGATCTTCGTCTAACTTTTGTCCAAGACTCTTCTAGAAGTTTGAATGTAGCCTCCTCTAGACTTCCTTTAGGAATTGAAAATTTTACTGGTGCAATTTTTATCATAATATTTTCAGCTAATATAAATGCGATCTGTCAATTTTTGCTTTCTTTTCTCGCATGAAGCTTCATGTGACCCTTTTGAATTCCTTCAGTCACTAATGCATGCATAGCGGCAAAGTTTTGAGCCAAACCCACTGCAGCCATAACACATGAAAGCTCGTTAGCGGTGGAAACTCCAAGTATTTTTGTACAAATTTTTGCAATTGGATGGTGTTGAATAATTCCTCCAACTATACCTACAGAAAGCGGTAATTCAAAATTTCCAATTAAATTACCATCTGCATCTTTTGACCATTTTGTCAGGGAACGATAAGATCCACTTTTAGCAGCGTATGCATGAGATGCGGCTTCAATAGCTCTACTGTCCTGTCCCGTAGCATTTGCAACAGCTATTGTACCATTCATTACACCTTTGTTATGAGTTACCGCTCTATACGGATCGTTTTCAGCAAAGTGAAAAGCCAAAATTATATCATCAACAATATTCTCTCCGCCAACAGCATCCTTATCAAATACTGCAGAAGTACTGGCTATTCTTCGCGTAGAATAGTTTGATAATATGCGAAGAAGAACTTTTCCTCCAGTTAATTTTTCTATTAATGGTGCAATTGCTTCACACATTGTATTTGTTACATTTGCACCCATTGCATCTCCAACATCAATTACTAATTCTACAATTAACATGTGACCAGAATCTGTTCGTATGTCTTTACAAGTGACTTCTTTTGCACCTTTTCCCATTTTGGAAAGTGTATTGGTTTTTGAATTAGCTAGGTCTAGAATTTCATTGGAAGCACCAATGACTTTGGGTATTACTGTTTGCACATCAACATTCACCACTTGAATTTGTCCTATACTGTATGATTCTTCAGCTTCAGCTTTAAAACCGCCATGAATTCTTGCAATTTTAGCTGCTTTTGATGCAGCTGCAATTACTGATGGTTCCTCAATTACCATAGGAATGAGATAATCTTTATCATTAATTCTAAAATTAGTTGCAATTCCTAAAGGAAGTGAAAATGTACCTATCGCATTTTCTATCATATTATCTGCCTTATCATAAGAAATTCCTCCCGTAGCGTCACCTATGATTTTTAATTCATCATGTGACAAGTCAGAAAAATCTGCGATGATACTAAGCCTTTCTTTTAGGGTTTTTTCAAAAAATTTTGATATGGATGAATCTGTCATTTTATTTTAGTATCCTCAGTAACTTATCATCATCTTTGTCTGGAAAAGCTTTGCCATCTGTATTAGAAGTGATCAGATAAAGATAACCATCTTGTCCTTGAACTACATCTCTGATTCTGCCCATTCCACTGAAAATATTTTTAGTTTTTATATTATCGTCACTAACGTCTAGACTAAATAGACCTGAACCACGCAAACCTGCCATGATGAGGGAGTTTTCTAGCTCGAGTTTATCATCATAATAAAATACAATGCCACCAGGTTCAATGGCTGGATCATAGCAAATCAGGGGATCAACAAATTTTTTATCGCCAAAGCATTCTTGCTCTGGCCATCCATAGTTTTTTCCCGGCTGAACCATATTGATTTCATCATTTTTGGATGGACCAATTTCACTCACAAAGAGATTTCCAGACTTGTCCCAAGCCAAACCTTTTGTGTTCATATGTCCATATGAAAACACTGGAGAACCCAAAAAAGGATTATCATCTGGTATAGTACCATCATCATTTAAACGGAGAATTTTTCCTTCTAGTGATTGAAGATCTTGGGATCCGTGTGAAGAATCTGAAACTGAGCCCGTACTTGAATAGAGCTTTCCATCCGGTCCAAATTTGAGTGCCCCTCCATTACTAAACGCTGATCCCGGTATATTATCAAATATTATCTCAGTATCAACAAGTTTATTTTCTGACTCGGTAATTCTGAGAATTTTGTTCCATAACTTACCATTATTTTCATACGTCAAATAGACATAAAGGAAATGATTTTCAGTAAAATCTGGATGAACTGCAATTCCAAGCAGTCCGCCGTCAAAAGCATTCACGGTTCTTAATGTAGCTAACGGTTCTTCTAATAGGACACCAGATTCGATAACTCTGACTAGTCCGATTTTTTCGGTTACAAAGATCTTATCTCCAGCAAAATCAATGGCTCTAGGTTTTTCCAAATTAGTAGCTAAAACTTGTACAAATGGATCATCAGATGTTATCATTGGTTCAGGTATTGGTGGAGAATTAGGAGAAACCCATATGATGACAGCGAAAATTATCGCTCCAACTATTCCAGCAATTCTAATTCGTTTATCCAATAAGAAACAAAATACTGAAATACTAATAATTATTCCGAAGTTGATAAAGGCGTATATAGCGCAAGAATGAATTTTTGTTCAGCGGGGTGGGGAAGTCAGACCACGTAAACGTGGGACAAAGTCATCCCGTCGGGCTCATAACCCGAAAATCAGTAGTTCAAATCTACTCCCCGCTATAGATCTTTAATTGCTTTCAATAAATTATAGGCTCCTATGTCTCCGTAAGAAAAGAGTAGGTCCGGATAACAATTTAGCATCCAGTGTTCGTTTGCAAATCGAGGTGGTGGTATAGACATGTTACTCCTCGGATCTTTAATAGGATATAATTCCATATTATCACATTCGTTATCATATTCAAATGGATGTGTATTATCAAACTCCCAATCAAAACCATTACTTACTGGATCTTCTGGCGGATAATCATGTCCTCTGATTAAAGTAATTGTGTTATCTATGTAATTAACATCGATTTCTGCATATAGTGCATTGGGATAAAGATAAATTACTTTTGGATGGCTTGTTACAGCATCAAACATAGTACGCGTTACATATTCATTATGTAACATTATTACTTTGTCATATCTTTCTAATATGTCAGGATTTTTGTCTAGGATTATATCATTAATGATGTCATAACCCATCAATTCAAAAGCTTGGATTCCATTTCCACTTGAAGTGTATAGTAATCTTGCTTCTTTTATTGTAGTTGTTGTACAACTATCACATTCTCCAGCAAAATAATCATAAAAACCACCAGGATGAGAATATGCAGTTGCAGTGAAGAGTGGATATACTACCACCGCACTTTGAGAATCATCATGCCACAAAGCAATTTCATTATAACGATCCATTTTGTATGGATTTAATCCAAGTATGGGTGAAGTCCATTTTTTTGTCCCATCACTATCACGAATATAGCTATCAGGATGAACATATGTTTCAAAAAATGCCGAATGTAGATGAGTGAAGTCGTGTTTATCAGTCGGAATAAGTCTTGAAATCGTTACATCCTCAATCGGTATAAAGGAAAGTCTTTCTACAGATATCTGCATAATTTTATTGCTAATAAGCCACTGGAGTCCTGAGATAAACGTAGAGTCAGGAATATCTCCATCAGCCCACCATCCTGCATTGTTTTTGATCCAGGCAGGGATTACATGTACAGTATTAGTTGAGTCATCAGTGTCTTTGGGAGTTGACGAGTCGGTGATTACAATAATCCGATTATTGATTAAATATGTAATTCCTTCTATGAATTCAATCTCAGTAACTTGATTGTCTGCCCACCATCCTGCAACGTTTTTAATCCAGCTGGGGATTGGAGGTGCTTTGTCAGTTGGTGTGAACTCGTCATGAGCAGCCCAAGAATTCAAAATAGTAGCTGATGATGCAGTGATTCCAATTAATAAAAATAACATGAAAATTCGTTCAGTCGTATATTTACAAAATAATTTCATAAACTTGTGATTTTCCTAACACATTAAATACTATCTATACTTTAGTTTCACTCTATAACTTTAGAATATGTATTTAGAAGAGATTTTTTAAAAAAAATTATGCCAGCTTAATAAACATTGAACCATGGAATTGAAGTGTTGAATGTTGTATTTCTATTTCTTTTTTTAAGCCTTTGAGATGGTCGTGTCAAATGACGATGTGCCGAAATATCTGGTAAGTAAAGTTTAGATTGTATTTTCCGAGGAATTTCTAGTTTAGTTTTTGAAAAAAATTTGTCGCCACATTTAACACATTCAAATCCCTGTTTACTTCCATTGGATTTCATCTTCTTATTACATTTTTTACAAGTTGGATTAGCGAACAAAATGTTTTTTGCTAGTTGAATTATATCTAAAAATTCTACGTTAAGTACTCTTGAATGATTTTTTGATGCTTTTCTTATCCCGCCACCAACACGAATCTTATCTCCAGGAATAAGATTTTGTGTAATCTTGGTAATTTTTGTTGGTTTATAGACTCCACATCTAATATTACTGCCTTTAACCTCAATTGAAAAAAATACATGTCCACCTCGCTCAGTGATTGGTTTACTACAAACATTTCCAACAAAAAAACCTGAAGTGTACGGTTTAAGATCATTAGGTTTTAGCTCATTTTTTAAATGATCAGCTGTTCCCTGATTTGATTTGAATACCATATATCCATCTAATTTCTCATCAGCACTTACCATGGTAGATGCCAAAACTACAGACTTTACAGTTTCACCACGTATTCCGTAAAAAACAGGATCAGGTCCACGTGGCGTTATCAATATTCTATCATTTTTGTTGTCATAGCTACTAAAGGTTTCAGGAAATGTAATTGACTGCATTTTCTTCACGCTATCTTTGCTAACTATTCTTTTTTTTCCAAATTGGGATTTTTTTCTATAACATAATAACTCAAATGTATGATCAGAAAATTTGTAGCCCACTGCACCAATAGCACCAACCAATCCCTGACCATTCCCTAGATAAAATGAATCAATTTTGTTTTCTGAAATAAATTGCTTGGCTTTTTTTCTACTGATTAATTTCCAAAGTGCCAGATTACTAAATTTTTGAAATGATGTAGGAATTGATTCATTCTGATAAAATACAAGTCCTGGGTTTGCACCATTTTTTGTATCTGAATAGTTTACTACAAACTGCATGATTTGATTTTTTATTTTTTTAGGATTGGTAGTTTTGATAATCAATCGAACTGCCCCATTACCTCTAGTTTTCCATGGAATATTGGGATTGAATCTTATTAATGACGGATAATCCAGTATCTCAACTTTCTGTTTTTCAAGAAATTTTACAATTTCATAGGAAAGAAACGTAGTACACATTCCCTTAGGTGAATCTGTATCATCAATTCCTATGTGTATGATTTTGCTTCTTTTCAACATATACTTTCAATTATTTACTCATTTTTGAGTTTTAAAATTCTAGCTTGGTTTAAATTAAAAATATACCGCATATCAGAACACTGATGATAGTTATTGATGAAAAAAAGATTTATGAGATTATAAAAGAGCGAAAGCCAGTATCTGTGGCATTAAATGGTCCTGATGGATTACTTCCAAAGGTACAAGAACTTGCACTCAAAATTGGTAAAAAATTTGGAATTCCTGCATATCTTCTTGCCGATACTACATGGGGTACATGTGATCTGAATTCTATTGGTGCAAAAATTTTGAATGCTGAAATATTATTCAATATTGGTCACACAAGTAAAATAGAAATATTTGAAAAAAATGTGGTTATGATTGATGCATTTGATGATATTTCTTTTGATAATGTGACAAAAAAATGTGTTGAATTAGTTAGAGGTAAAACTATTTCATTGATTACAGATAGTCAGCATCTTCATCAGATTGAATCTGTTCAAAAAATGTTAGAAGAAAATGGAGTAAATGTTAAAATTGGAAAAGGAAAGGGTCAACTAAATGATGGACAGGTTTTTGGATGTGAATTTTATCCTGCTGCGGAAACAATGGATAAAGTAGATGCTAATGTTTTTTTGGGCCAAAGTAATTTTCATGCTGCTGGAGTAGCTTTAGCTACAAATAGACAAACTTTCATTTTAGATCCGTACTTTAATGAAATACAAGATGTAACTGAGTTTGCAAGAAAACTACAGAAAAAAGCAACATTAGCAATTTACAAAGCTGCTGAATCTATAACTTTTGGTGTGATTGTTGGATTAAAAGAAGGACAGATTTCTAAATTAACTGCGCTTAAGTTCAAAAAAGAATTAGAAAATCTTGGTAAAACAGTTCATCTTATAGCGTTAACAGAAATTACAAATGAAAGATTACGAAATTTGAAAGATATTGATGCTTTCATTCAGGTAGCATGTCCTAGAATTTCTACTGATATGAAATTTGATAAGCCTATATTGTCAACCCCTCAGGCTACGGCTCTCATAAAGATACTAAAAAAAGAAAACATTGATGAATATTTTCAGATTCAGCATTGGCTATAAACAAATAATAATCATAATTTGAAAATTCTATCATGCCAAATTCAGTTTTACCTGGTGACAAGGTTGCCGTAATTGAAGAATATGGATCAGGGAACAATACATACGATGATGGTGATGGGGTCATAAGATCTACAGTTGCTGGTGAATATGATATTGATAAAAAAGAACGCATGGTTAATGTAAAAAATCTAAAATCAACATCAGTTCCTAAATTGGATGATATTGTAATTGGAACAGTTGCAGCTGTAATGGGCTCAATGTTTGTAGTATTAGTCAAGTACATAAATTCTAAATCTGTTCAATCACAGGTTGAATGTATTTGTTCAACATCAAATATTAGAAAAAATAACATTGCACTGGTAAATGATCTAGTAAAAATAAAAATTCTTGGAACACTAAATGGGGCTATACATGCAACTATCAATAGCCCAGACTTGGGGGTATTATTTACTAAATGTAGAAAATGTGGTAGTGATGTTAAACCACTACGTGATATAATAAAATGTGTCGAATGTGGTTGGACTGATGATAGGAAATTATCTAATGACTTTTTGAAAAGTGATTTTATAAAAGTGAGAGAGTAAGACATGAAACATATTTCGTTCCAAGGTGAACGAGGAGCGTACAGCGAAGCAGCGGCAACCATATTTTTTGCTGATAAAATTGAAACAATTCCTTGTTCAACTTTCGCTGAAGTTCTAAAAAACACTGAAGGAGGTAGGAGTGATTATTCAATTTTGCCTATAGAAAATTCACTTGAAGGAAGTGTGGGTGAAAGTAATGATTTACTATTAGGAATGAGTCTTAATGCAATGGGTGAGATATATTATCGTATACGACATTGCTTAATTGGTACTGGTTCAATTGGGGAAATTGATACGGTATATTCCCATCCCCAAGCACTAGGTCAATGTAGACAGTTTATTCAAGAACACTCATTGAAAACTATTCCATGTTATGATACCGCTGGTAGTGTAAAGATAATCAGTGATTTGAATAAGAAGAACATTGCATGTATAGCAAGTAAAAGAGCAGCAAAAATCTATGACATTCCAATAATTCAGGAAGGAATTGAAAATAATCAAAACAATTACACAAGGTTTCTTGTATTTTCCAAAATAAAGAATGATGAAGCTGAAAATTGTAAGACATCAATAGTTTTTTCTGTAAAACACGAGTCTGGTGCTCTATATCATATTATCAACGAGTTTTATCAGTACAAAGTAAACTTAACGAAAATAGAATCTAGACCTAACAAAGATACACCTTGGGAATACAACTTCTATGTTGATTTTGAAGGTCACGTAGACAATTCTTCAATTAAAGAAATGTTGCAAAAACTGAGAGGTAATACTTCATTTCTAAAAATTTTAGGTTCTTATCCTATTGCAAAGCTAAACTAGAACCCTCGTGGTTTTCTTACAGTGAAGGCTGCGCTTAACCCAATAACAACAACACCTGCTATGATAACCAAAATATGATATGTGAAGAACAATGGATCTCGAGATAACTCAAATGTTCCAGATACGTTGAATTCAGATTTCCCAGTATTTTGAATTTGAATTATGTTTTCACCATATACCGTATTTGTCCACGAAAAAGTTGCTTTTTCACTATAACTATTAGATATGTTATTTTTTTCATCAGGAGTAAAGATTTTCACATCAAACGTGTCACCAATAATTATCAATGTTTGAAAAGAGTTTGCAGGTGCATTAAATCTAATTTTATCAGAATCACCAATCCCAAAAGTATCACTCGTCTGTCTAATTTCATTGGGGTTTGTAAGAGACTCTACCATAGAAGCAGCACCAAGGCTAATAATGATGCCTCCCACTATTAAGCCGATAACTGTGTATTTGTTTAACATAAAAAAAATTCCAATATGACAAATAAAAAACTAACTACATAACATTAACATCATGGGGCTGACTTTCAGCAAATCCAGCTCGTGATATTTTAATAAATTCTGCATTTTCCTGCATTTGCTTTATGTTATGTGCACCACAATAACTGAGTCCTGAACGTATTCCACCTGTGATTTGAGTGATAATGTCAGTGACACTACCTTTGTATGCAACTAAAGCCTCTACTCCCTCAGCAACATAATCGTTGACATCATCAGTCAGTTCAAAAGATCCAGTTTCTTTTGTTTTCCTTCCCATTGAAGCTGCTAAGGATGCCATTCCTCGATAAATCTTAAATCGCTTACCATTTTTTGTAATTGTTGAACCTGGACTCTCATCAGTTCCGCCCAAAATACTTCCCATCATAATTGAAGATGCACCAGCCGCTAGAGCCTTGGTCGCATCACCTGAATTTCGTGTTCCACCATCTGATATGATTGGTATACCACTATCTATGCCAACTTTGGCACAATCTAAAACAGCTGTCAATTGAGGAACTCCAGAACCAGTGATTACTCTAGTTATGCAAATAGAACCAGAACCAACTCCAACTTTTACTGCGTCAACACCTGCTTTAATCAGATCTTTAGCTCCATCTGCAGTGGCAACATTTCCCGCAATCAGTTCACAATTTGGAAATGCCTTCTTGATGTTTTTTACCGCGTTTATTGCATTCTCACTATGACCATGTGCAATATCAACAACTATTACATCAGTTCCTGCATTAATCAAAGCTTCAGTTCTTTCCATAAAATCACCCTTAACACCAACAGCTGATCCAACAAGTGGACGTCCTTTCTTATCCTTTGATGCGTTAGGATATTTTTCTAAATTAGAAATATCCTGACTAGTTATTAGACCCTTAACATGATTTTCATTATCAATTATAGGCAGTTTTTCAATTCTGTTATTTTTTAGAATCTCTTTGGTTTGTTGTAAATCAATACCAGATTTCGCAGTAACAACATCCTTTGTCATTAACTCCTTAACTAATTTAGAGCAATCAGGTAGCTCAAATAAAACATCTCGTTCAGTTAAGATTCCTACTAATTTGGAATCAGAATCAGTAACTAAAAGTCCTGAAACTTCCTTTTCGTTCATTAACATGAAAGCGTCTTGAATTGTTTGTTCAGGATTAATTGAATATGGGTTTTCTATCATTACGCTTCCAGAACGTTTGACTTTAAGGACTTCATTTACTTCCTGCTCGATTGTAAGAAATCTATGTATTATTCCTATACCACCCTCACGAGCAATTGTTACGGCCATAAAAGATTCAGTCACCGTATCCATGTTAGCACTTATTATTGGAATGTTCAAGGAAATATTTCTAGAAAGATGTGTTGTGAGATTAGTTTGAGAACGGCTTGTTATGTCCGAAAATTTGGGTACAAGAAGAACATCGTCGAATGTTAATCCTTCTCTTATTCCCAAATGAACCTTATACAAAAGGAAAAAAAACCGATATAAGCGTTTCTTATCTCATGATAATTTTTGTATTATTGTAATCACTTCTTTTGTTTTATCAACATTATGAGTACGAATTATATCCGCACCGTTGATAATGGATACCGCTTCAGTTACTAATGTACCTGCAAGCCGATCTGACAAATGTTGGTTTTTTAGAATTTTCCCAATAAATGATTTATTTGATACTGATACAAGAATTGGTTTATTCATTTTTATTGATTTTAAATTTTTTAAAATCAACAAATCTCTTTTAGTCCAATCCGTATTAATCTTTGTAAAAAGAGTGCCACTGCCAGTTTTTCTAAAAAATCCTATTGCGGGATCTAAAACAGTTTTTGTGCTAGGAATACCTACAGATTTAGCAATATTCAAACTTTCTTTCAATAGATTTTTTGTTTTTAGTAATTGATCACCAGTTATGAATTTTTTACTAAAAGCACACAAAACTAATGATGGACAGAATTTTTCAATTATCTTTGGCATCATCGGATCATATTTCAATCCTGTAACATCATTAATTATATCAACTCCTAATTCTAAAGATTCTTTGGCTACTTCCGCTCTACATGTATCTACAGAAATTGGTAAGTTAGAAACTTGTTGAATGATTTTCACTGCTTTGATGATACGTTCTGCTTCAGTTTTTTCTGAAACCATTGTTGAAAGATATGGTGCAGTAGACATACCACCAACATCAACAAAATCTGCACCATCATCTTCCATTCTACGAACAGAATCCGCAATTCTTTTTTTACCAATTGAGATAGATTTTTTATAAAATGATTCTGGACTGGTGTTTAAAACCCCCATTATTCTGACAGGATTTGAATCACCAACCGAAACAGTTCCTAGCTTATTCACATAATTTATCATAAACCCTACCAATTTGAGTTATATGACGATATTAGGTTGGGCAACAAGATATAATGAGATTATCAATGATTTTGGTTATTCAAAAAAAAATGACATTCAATCATCAAAATTGTTGAATTCACTACTATCAAAAAAAACTCGTATAACAGAGTTAAAAAAACTAATAGAAAATAAAACGATTTTCATCATAGGTGCAGGTCCTTCATTACTTTCCTGTATTCCAATTTTAAAAAAATATAAAAAAATTACAAAAATTGTAGCTGATGGTGCAACTAGGGCTCTAGTGGAAAATAATTTGAAAGCAGATATTGTGGTTACAGATCTTGATGGTGATATTCCTATACTCAAAACAGTTGGCAAAACAAATACAATAATGATTGTTCATGCTCACGGTGATAATATTGAAAAACTTCACCTTGTAAGTAACTTCAAAAATTGCATAGGAACAACACAAGTAAAGTCTTTCGAAAAAATTCATAATTTTGGAGGCTTCACTGATGGTGACAGATGTGTATTTTTAGCAAACCACTTCAAAGCTAAAAAAATAATTCTTTTTGGAATGGATTTTGGTAATACGATTGGAAGTTTTTCAAAGACTAAAATCGCTAACAAAAATATGAAGATTAGGAAATTGCGTCGAGGAAAGCAATTATTAGAATGGCTAGCACAAAAAAGCAGATCTGAACTATATTCTACTACTAATGTGAAAGGATTTACGAAAATCAGGTTTGATGACATCGATAATATAATTACCTCTAAGAATGCGTTTTAATATCGTTCACGCATAAGGGAAAATATGGGGTTTTCAGACGAACAGATTCATAACATTTTAGAACTAAAAGAACAACTTACTGAAAAAATTGAGAAACACTTAGAAGAAATTGAAAAACTTGAAAAAACTATTTCTGTCCTAACCACAATACTCAAACAAACAAGTTTTACAAAAGCTTCAGATCTAACACTTAGTACAGAAAAAAAGGAAAATACAGATTCAGTTATAAAAAATTCTGATGGATCAACTATTGCAAATGTAATTGTTTCAGATGATAAACTTTCAATTGTTTTAGATGAAAATATATCAATTAATCCTGAAACACCTCCTCTGAAAACTTTTTTTATAGACCGTATTATTGGTGAAATGAAAAATAAAGATAATCAAGAAGTTGAAAAAGGGAAAATAAGAAAAAATGATGTTATTAATTGTGTAATCACTAACAATGGAAGTGCGATAAGAGAAATTATAATAAAAAATTATCGTCAGAAAGAAAGGGTAGATGAAATTATAAACACTGCAACGTGGTCTTTGACGCGAATGTTAGAAAAATCAGTGTGATTTTATGGATAAAATTGTTGTATTAGATTTTGGTTCACAGTATAGCCATTTGATATGTAGACGAATTAGAGATTTTTCAGTATATGCTGAACTTGTTCCATACGATATTTCTTTAGAGGAATTAAAGAAATTGAATCCAAAAGGAATAATATTTTCAGGAGGACCATCTAGTGTGTATGACTCTAGGGCACCTACACCTACTAAGAAAATTTTCCAGCTACAAATACCAATATTGGGAATATGTTACGGACACCAGATAATTGTTAATAATTTTGGTGGGAAAGTAAAACGTGTAAATAAAGAATATGGTTCAGCTGTACTTACCATTGATGATAATTCTGATATTTTTAGTGGAGTTGGAGATTCTATTAGAGCATGGATGAGTCATGGGGACGAAGCTAAAGTTATACCAGACAATTTTGAAATTATTGGACATACGGAAAATGCACGTGCGGCAGCAATTTCAAACAAACAGAAAACCGTGTATGGAATTCAATTTCATCCAGAAGTGGTGCATACGGAAAATGGAAATGAAATCTTGAAAAATTTTGTTCTAAAAGTTTGTCATGCGAATCAAGATTGGACTCTGGAAAGATTTGTTGAAAATTCTATAGAAAGTATTTCCAAATTAAAGGGGAATATTTTGTGTGGAGTTAGTGGAGGTATAGACTCTACTGTTACTGCATTATTAATTCACAAGGCAGTGAAAAAGAGACTTCAATGTATTTTTGTTGATAACGGTCTTTTGAGGTTAAATGAAGCTAAGGAAATTGAGAATATGTTCACTAAGAATTTTAAAGTTAATTTCACAAAGATAGATGCACAAAAACAATTTTTATCAAAATTGAAGGGTATAGTTGATCCCGAAGAAAAAAGGATGATTATTGGAGAGGAGTTTGTTAAAGTTTTTACGAAATTTGCTAAGGGTAAAGATCAGTTTACTTGGCTTGCTCAGGGTACTCTTTATCCTGATGTAATTGAAAGTGGTGTATCAAAGGGTCCAGCATCTGTTATCAAAACACATCATAATGTTGGTGGTTTACCAGATTGGCTAGATTTGAAAATTTTAGAACCATTACGTGACCTGTATAAAGATGAAGTAAGAAAAGTTGCAAAGATTCTTGGAGTTCCTAAAAGTTTGCTTATGCGACACCCATTTCCAGGACCAGGACTAGCGGTAAGAATTATTGGTGAAATTACAAAAAATAAATTGGATATAACGAGAGCTGCGAGTAAGATAGTAGAAGATGAATTACAAAAGGCAAATATCTATGATAAAGTTTGGCAAGCATACGCCGCAGTTGGTGATGACAAGGCTGTTGGCGTTGTTGGAGATGAGAGAAAATATGGAAATATAGTAATGGTTAGAGTTGTAGATTCTGTCGATGCTATGACTGCTGATTGGACTAGGCTTCCAAATGAATTGGTTGAGAAAATTAGCAATCGGATTACAAATGAAATTGACGATGTTACTTGGGTATCCTACGTAGTATCAAGTAAACCACCTGCAACAATAGAACCACAATAATTACCTACTCAACAGACAGGCACCAAAAACACCAGCTGAATCACCAAGGTTATTTTTGATTATTGGAGTTTCAATCGAGTCACTAAATACTTTATCATAAACTGCTTTTTTACCATCATCATACAAGAACGGTATATTTGAAACACCCCCACCTAAAACAATAACATCAGGATCTAGAATATCAATTACGTTTGCTAGACTGATTCCAAAATTTTCAAGAAACTCTAACTTCCATTGTTTATCTACAGATGCCTGTGGCACTATTAATTGCAGTGAATGTTTTTGACCAGTAATTTCTAGCCAGCGCTTTTCGAGAGCAGGTCCGCTGATGTACGTTTCAACACATCCCTGATTTCCACAATAACACTCATTTCCACCTGGTCTTAGTGTGTGATGTCCCCATTCTCCAGCAATGTTTGTCCTTCCTTTGTGTATGGTTCCATTAATTACAATACCTCCTCCAACACCTGTTCCCATTATTACGCCAAAAACAACATCATATCCTTTGGCAGATCCCAGTAATGATTCCGCAAGAGCAAAACAGTTGGCATCGTTCTCCATTACAATTTGAGACTCCAATGCTTTCTCAATGTCGTTTTTTAATGGCATTCCTATGAGACATTGGGTGTTACTATTTTTGATCAATCCTGAATTAATACCAGTAATACCGGGTGTACATATTCCAACAGATGTTTCCTTGTCTGTTTTCGCTTTTAATTCATTGATCAAAGATATGATAGATTTTACAATAAAATCATAACCATTTTCTTGGTGTGTTTCGATACGTTTACGTTGAATTGTGTTGTATTTTTCATCTAGCAGAATACCTTCTATCTTGGTTCCACCAAGATCGATTCCAATTTTATGCACAAATATAGTTTATTCAGTGAGTTTTGAAGTTTTTCTTTCAGTGATTAACTGCTAAAATGAATCCGGAGGAATTTATCCCATTGGTGGCATACCGCCACCACCAGAACCACCAGAAATAGCAATAACATCATCAATTCTGAGGATCATGCATGCTGCCTCTGTTGCAGACTTTATAATTTGTTCTTTTACTGCAAGTGGTTCAACTATATCCAGAGAATATACGTCTCCAATCTTGCCTTCTCTAGCGTTGATACCAGTGGTTTTTTCACCACTATTTTGTTTTGTGCGTAATGTAATAAGAGAATCAATTGGATCCATTCCTGCATTTTCTGCTATTGTTAGTGGTATTGCTTCAAGTGATTCTGCATATTGTTTAATGGCAAGTTGCTCTCTTCCATCAAAACTATCTGCCCATACTCTTAGTTTTCCAGCCAAATATGCTTCAGGTGAACCACCACCTGCTACAATCATTGGTTTTTCAATGACATCTTTAACCACCATCAAAGCATCATGAATAGAACGGTCAGCCTCATCAACAACTCTTTGAGAACCACCACGGATCAAAACTGTCACAGAATGTGGATTATTACAACCTTCGATGAAAACCCACTTGTCTGATTCAATCTTTTTCTGCTGAACAGTTTCAGCAGAACCCAAATCCTTTTCTGAAATATCGTCAAGATTTGATGTGATTCTTCCACCAGTTGCTTTTGATAGTTTAGTCATATCGCTTTCTTTTACTCGTCGAACAGCTAAAATTCCTTGCTTAGAAAGATAATGTTGTACAATGTCATCAATTCCCTTTTGACATATTAGCACGTTGGCACCAGCACTTTGTAATTTATCCACCATTCCCTTAAGCATTCTATTTTCTTCTTCTAAGAACATCTGCATTTGAGATGGATCAGAAATTCTTATTTCAGAGCTAACCTCCGTCTTTTCCACTTCAAGTGCAGCATTTACAAGTGCAATTTTTGCTTTTTCGATCTTTGTAGGCATACCACTATGTACAACTTCCTTATCAAGAACTATGCCATTAATCAAAGTAGTATCTTGAATTGAGCCTCCTGATTTTTTTTCAACTTTAAGGTTATCAAGATCAACAGAATAGCCGTTTTCATTTTTATCCGCAATTTTCAGTACTGCACTAACAATTAATTTTGATAAAGATTCACTATCATCAGAAACCAATTTAGATTGCATACTTGTTTTTGCAATTTTGATTAATGATTCTGAGTCATCAGGTTGAATTGATTTTGCCAGTTCTGCTAATAATTCAAGAGCTTTCAAGGAGGCAGCTTGGTATCCATCAATGATCAACGTAGAATGCACATCTTTTTCAAGCAGTTTTTCTGCCTTTTCTAATAGAGATCCTGCAAAAATAACTGAAGATGTAGTTCCATCGCCCACCTCAGTATCGATTGTTTTGGAAATCTCAACCATCATTTTTGCAGCTGGGTGTTGCGCATCAATTTCCTTTAGAATTGTAGCCCCATCATTTGTGATTGTGACATCTCCTAGCGAATCTACTAACATCTTGTCTAAACCACGTGGACCTAGACTTGTTTTAACCAATTCTGCGACTAATTTTGCTGCAGTAATATTATTTTTTTGCGCATCTTTTCCCTTCTGTTGTAATGCACTTTCTTTCAAAACTAATACAGGCCCATTAGGTGTTTGTTGAATAGATGCCATTAATAGAAATTTTTTGCAAAATCCCCTTAATATTTTATCAGATTACGGTTTTCAAAACTATCCGATCTTTGATATCAATTAAACCATTACTAGATATTCGTATTGCTGGTAATGCCAAAAATGGTAAAAAAAGTGGTATAAGGTGTGGTTTTTCAAATTTGCATTCAGCATCTTTTAACATGGCATTTAAATTCACAAAGTTTTCTGAAACATTTTCAAAGGTATTAGTCGATATAATACCAGCTAATTCTAATGGCAAAGAAGAAAGTACTTTTCCTTCATTAATTACTATCATTCCTCCTTGAGTTTTGATGAGATTATTTGCAGCTATAGCCATATCATTTTCATTAGATCCAATAACGATCAAATTATTTTCATGAAAATTCCATGTTGATGCAAAGGCTCCTATCTTAGCCCCAAAATTTTTTAGAAATCCAATTGTATGTTTTCCTGAACCAAATGTTCTATCAAATGCAGCAACTTTCCATACATCTTTGTCAGGAGATGGAATAACATTACCATCTTTTACTATTAACGATTCAGTTATTTTTTCTGTGATGATCTCAGTTTTCATTTTTATTACATTAACATCAACTTGATCAAACTTAGATTTTATTGAAAAATTGTCTTTAGTGAATTTTTTTAGCTTGATAGTTTTAGTAAGCCATTTAGGTATGATACATCCTTTAATTTGAGAAACAATTGTTTCATTGGATACTACTAATCTTCCTCCAACGAAAACTTTCGTTGGTTTCATTTTTGTCAGATCATC
>Ga0315318_10000384_pt1 | contig 17684 bp, 10 predicted proteins | sample M1200m3416metaG_FD_203703 | JGI IMG/M metagenome (GOLD analysis project Ga0315318, IMG submission 203703) | Ammonia-oxidizing marine archaeal communities from Monterey Bay, California, United States - M1 200m 3416 | ecosystem: Environmental > Aquatic > Marine > Coastal | place: USA: California... | reverse complement strand
TGCTTATTAAGCTTGCAGGGCTACTTCCTGACTCGTTCAGTCCGCGAGGAATGTTGTTTACTTTAGTTGTTGCTGCACTGAGCCTAGGATTGCTAATTCCTGTTCTGAACTATCTTTGGCTAAATAACTAAGCCTCTAGCCCGTTTGTTCAATCGACCCTATGCTGACCGGATGGCAAATATCACTATAGTTTTTTTTGGCTTCTATTTTGACTGAGTCATACCGACCTATTCATGGCGAAATTGCCAAACTTGATTCAATTATCGAGATGCATGTTCATACAAATCCGGATTCTTCTGATTCAATGTTATCGAAGGAAGAGTTAGTTACCGTAGGTATTGAAGCTGGCTTAAGCGGTGCGAATTTAGCCGAGCACGATAAGGTGCTTGAGCGACATCAACAGGAGAGTTTACGAAGCGCTTATCCCGACTTTTTCTTTAATTTTGGAATGGAGGTATCGACTGACTTAGGTCATATGATCGCAATAGGGCTTAAAGAGTATTTACCTGGAATCCGACGTGCTGAGAAATTGCGAGAAGAACTTGATAAAGTTGGTGGATTTTTGATTGTGGCACATCCTTTTAGACGACTATTTGATCCAGTTACAGCGATGCGAACAGGCGAAACATTCGAATTGACGCCTGAACAGGCTGCAGAAACCATGCCAGTATTTAAAGTCGTACACACCTTGGAGATTGCGAATGGTGCTAATACTCCGAAAGAGAATGCCTATGCGGCTGACGTAGCTCGACTGCTGGGAGTGCGCGGAACTGGAGGCTCTGACGCCCACTCGTCTAGTGGACTGGGTTATTTTGCAACTGGATTTGAGGCTGTGATAAATTCCGAAGAAGCATTACTCGACGAACTTCATTCAGGGAGATTTGAGGCATTGCAGTTCGAGTCGGCTGGGACATTTTCGTATTTTAATCCGCCACATGACCAATGATCCATTAGAATACCTCCACGCTAGGTAGTGATCAGTTAATTTCTATGTCAATTCACAACGTTGAGCAATTTGTATCCATCGATCTTGAAACTACAGGACTTAAGGCAGGGGTCGACGAAATTATAGAGGTGGGTCTAGTTAAATTTGATCTCCTTGGAAATCACCAAGAATTTCAGACTTTGGTAAAACCTGAATCACGACTAACAAGCTTTATATCCAATTTAACTGGACTTATAGACAAGGATTTACAAGATGCGCCTGTGTTTGATGTGGTGAGAAATGAAATCGAAGATTTTATTGGCGACTTGCCAATAATTGGTCATAATATCCAATTTGATATTGGTTTTCTGAAGGCTCAGGGTGCGAAGACATCAAATATTAATTTTGATACGTGGGAACTTGGGGCCCTTTTATTACCGACAGCAGAGAAATTAAACCTTGGATTTTTGGCTGAGTTACTTGGAGTTCAGGTAGAACGAAGTCATCGTGCTCTCGATGATGCTATTTGTGCAAGAGATATTTTTATAGTGCTGTATCAGCGACTTCAGCAATTGCCTGATAAAACTCTGGCCGATATGCAGATGTTTTTGTCACGTTCGGATTCCTCCATCATCACGCTTCTGCCTGCGACGAGAAGGCCGAGAACTAACAGCGAAAGCTATTTGGATTTTCAAGCTAAGACCAGAGCCTCAAGGGTGAAGATGAATTCCGAAGCTGGTACCTCGAGTCACGGTTATTCAGTCAACGAAATCTGGAACTTTGCGGAACAAACTCGAACTTTACTAAAGGATTATGTCCCTCGAGTTAATCAACAACTTATGTCAGAAGTGATTGAAGAAAATTTGATTACTGGCGGAGAACTTGTGCTTGAGGCTGGTACCGGCACCGGAAAAACCTTGGCGTACTTGTTACCCGCATTGATCCGTTCTGTGACTACTGGTGAGCGAATAGTTGTGTCTACTCAAACTAAAAATTTGCAGGATCAACTGAAAGAATCGGATTTGCCAATTGCGATTGATCTTGTGGATCGGTTTAGTAATTTGGACGACCCCAACTCAGCGACTGGCCCACAAATTAATGTCCAAGTGTTGAAAGGCAAGGGAAATTATTTGTGTTTGGAGCGATGGTTTGCCGTGCGATCTGCGCGAACGAAACTTCAAGCACGAGAGTCTCGTTTCTACGCTCGCGTAGCGACTTGGCTGGAACAAACATCAACCGGGGATTCCACGGAGTTGTACATGACTTCTCAGGATGAGGAAACATGGCGAAATATATCAGCGATAGATACAGATTGCTTGTCGCGTAGATGTGAGTTTGCTCAAGATGGAAGTTGTTTCGTGTTACGGGCACGAGAAAAAGCATCTTTGGCCAATATTGTTATTGTTAACCATGCGCTTTTACTCGCAAGCGCAACTCAGAATGAGCAGATACTCCCGAACTATGACCATTTAATCATTGACGAAGGCCATCGACTTGAAGATGTTGCAACGGATCATTTTGGAGGCATGATTTCAATTAAATCTGTTGAAGATTTGTTGAAGTCGGGTTTAATCCAGAACAAGGGAGAGCGTAAAAAAAGATCACTGAGTTTCCTCGGGCGCCTCAGCGCTTTGGAATTATATGCTCAAGGGAATCAGCCTGAAATCGAAAAAATTGGGCGGACTCGTGATATCGCAATTGAGCGACTGAGAGAATTACGAGAAGGTCTCAGAGATTTTTTTGAGAACCATGCGGATACCAGATACCCCGGACAGATGACATCTGGTCATGATAATCGCCAGCAGGAATTCAGCCTGACTGCTGGCGCTCGGTCTCAGCCGGCCTGGGAAGAACTAACTCAGAATTTTGACTTATTATTATCGACGTTGAAATTCTTACGTCGAGAAATCGAGCAACTTTTGGCATTGATACGAACCCAGCACAAGGTTGTATCACAGATTGATTTGCAAGAACTAACTGCTGCTATTAACGGATTCTTAGGCGAACTGTCTGGGGTCGGTGACATCATGCAAAGAGTCATGATTGATGAAAGTTCAAGTGATATCACATGGATCAGCCGTCGTGATAGAGATATTCGTCTGGGTTGTGCGCCGCTTGTTCCAGGGGATCACCTAAGGAAATATCTTTTTCAGGACAGAAAATCTGTTTTGGTGACGAGTGCGACTCTACAAGATATTGATACAAGCGGACTCAGTTCCTTTAGCTTTATATTAGAGCAACTCGGTTTACCAGATGCGACTACCTCGAGCTGGCCAGCACCTTTTAACTACAAAAAACAGGCAAAAGTGGCTGTAGTGAATGACATCGTAAATCCCGGTGAAACGGACTACTCCGGGCAACTGCACGAGGCGATATTTCAGGCAGTGAATGCGCTGCAGGGAAGAACGATTGTATTGTTTACATCTCACGATGCTTTGCGTAAAGCGTCGGTAGCTTTGCGAGATCGTTTAGCCGAGATTGATGTACGTTTGTTATCACAAGGGATTGATGGCTCAGCAGCCAGATTAGTCAGGGAGTTGCAATCTGGTGAATCCACTGTAATCTTTGGTGTGGCTGCTCTGTGGGAAGGCGTTGACATCCCCGGACGCGCCTTATCGCAAATCATAGTTGTTCGATTGCCATTTCCATCTCCGGTTGACCCAATACATGCTGCGCGAGGTGAGCGATACGAGGATTCTTTTTTGGAATATTTGCTTCCGCGGGCGATATTGAGATTTCGTCAAGGCTTTGGAAGACTAATTAGGCATGAAGACGACAAAGGAATATTTACTATTTTGGATAGCAGATTTTTAACTGCGCGGTACGGGGTTCAATTTGCACAATCTTTACCCGACACACAAATCGAAACGGTCCGACTAGTCGATCTACAGAGTGAGATTACCAACTGGCTTGCTGATGGATCAGCAAGATGATTTGGACTCGTGGCCAGAAACTTAGTCTTCAAGTTTTCGAACATCAAGAAATTTTCTCTAGAGCCGGAATTATGCGTGCGTTAGCTGATGGCGTAAGCAGAAACTTTAACCCATCCGATTTGGGTGAGTTGAGTACCTTACCTTACATTGATTGGTATGTGATTCGTGAGACAGCCGTGGAGGTAGGGATTCTTGGCATCCAACGGGATCTACCCCAACGCGGCACTGCTACTGCGCGTTTTATCGCCGTGGATCCTCAGTATCGAGGCAACGCCGTCGGCACTCGAGCGATACTGATTGCCGAGAAAAAATTGAGAAGTGAAGGGTATGAGCTGTTTGGGAGAGTGCCGGAGACGAATGGACGAGGCCTTTATTTCTGGCTCCGTTGTGGATTTGTGGGACAACGGTCCACTACTGCAAACGAATCAGCGACTTGGTTTCAAAGAATTTCTAAGGACCAGTCTAACAATTAAGATTTGGGCTAATTATTTTTTTTCCTGGGCCAGAGCGATTGGTGTTGGTTGCGTTTAATTAAAGTGTTTCGGGCCCAACGTCTCCATAACAGTGTGATCGACAGTGCAGTTCCCGCGTAAATAAATAGTTTCATGATTTGTGATGATTCATCAGACAGACCGGTTGCTACTAAGCAGAATAAAGCTCCAACGAAAAAACTTGTAAGCAGGTTTATCTTCATGTATTTAATTCGCTGATTGTTCCATGCAGGCACGGCAATAGTAGTAAACTCCCAAAGATTCTCCGATCACAGCATCACCACAATCCCTACCAGGCTTATTTGAAAACGGATTAAGGTGGTATGTACGACTACAGCTAAAGCATTGCTGTAGCAATTCCGAGATGGATTGCTCATCACAAATTTCGCACGTTACCATTTCGTCGGACATTTAACCACCAAATCGTATAACTAACCTTATAGATCTCTAGTCTATTTTATATTCTCGTTTTGAAGGAAATTGTAGGCATCAGTTTTTGAGCTGATAGTACCTATAAAGTCGGCCCACTTAAGTCGATGCAACGTTAATCCAATATCTGGACCGGTGCTTATGCCTATTTGTTTCAGGTCAGCGGCGGTGAGATGACTGGAGCAACGCGCCCATTTTTCTAAGGCATTAGCTATCGATGTGGTTTTCTCTTTGTTCAGCGTGCTCGCAATGGCAAATGATTCCTCACCAATCTTTTCGTAGGAAGTGATACTGTCGGATGTGAATTTCGCACCATCAACGTGGTGTAACAACAAGCAAGCCTCTTCAATAAAGATTCTTAACTGCTTTGGGAGCTGTAATCGCTCGAGAGCTGCGAGCCTCATTTCTTTGGGAGCGTACATAAGCAAACCTGTTGCCAAGGTGCGTAAATTATATTCAGTTGTGAGTTGGGAATCTTGAAAGTTATTCAAGTCGAAGGAAAGAGCTGGATCAGTCCTCTCGAGAATCTTCCAGTCTTGAAGTTGCGAACAAATTCTTAGCGTAGATGCACTCGCGCAAATCTGTCTAAGCTCTGAAACAAGTCGTACTCCAGAGACATTTTCAAAACTTACGTCTTTGGCGTGTAGTTGCTGATATGTCTTGATGTCCAACTTGAGCGCATGAGTTGTGGCTAATCTTGCAGCTCTCCAGAGTCGAGTTGGATCGTCTATGAAAGAACCGGGGTGCAGAGTGATCAACATCGCAGAATCTAAAGCGGAGATTCCGTCAAACGGGTCATGAAACGTATTTTCTAGATCTCGACTGAGACCTAGTGCCATAGCGTTGATTGAAAAGTCACGACGCTTAAGATCTAGGTCAATCTCCTCCGTGGTAGAGACGACGGGGAGTGCGCCAGGCTGGATATATCGCTCAGTTCTCAATCTTGAAATATCAAGCTGCATGTTAGCGTCTGTTCTTAGGGAGGCTGTCAGTAAGTCTGAATGACTCACTAAATTAATCTCGTTTGGATTCCATTGATCCTTAATTGCTTCGGCAAGAGTCAGTGAGTCACCATTCGTTGCGATATCAAGATCGCGTATAGGCTTTTCCAAGAGAAAATCACGAATTGCACCGCCAACTAACCATAATTTTTGGTTATTTTGATTACTGTGTTCGATCGCCAAGGACAGTAGCTGCTCGGCCTCTGGCCCTAGCTGGTTACTTAAATCTTTCAGTGAAATATGAGGTGTACGTCGTGGCGTTAGGTCTGGCATTATCGATATCTATTGTCTAGTTGCATAAGCGCGTGATCAGTTGTTGATTTTTTCATAACAAATTCTTAAACTAGTACTGGTGACTATATTACAGGCTGTGGGTCGGGAACTGTTTGAATCGAAACAACGAGGACGTTTTATGTCGTTAAATTCTTCTGGCACGCCAGCTTCGGTGATTGAGGCTAATCTACGTATATTTGAATCCAATATTGGTTATACATTTGATAACAAAAGCCTTTTTACTGAGGCGGTAACCCACGCCAGCGCTTCGAACGAATTTCCTGAGACGTATCACCAGAATAATCAGCGTTTAGAGTTTCTTGGAGATGCAGTAGTTGGACTGATTGTCGCAGATGAACTTTTTCATCGCTTCCCGGCGAGTCGTGAGGGAGATTTGACGGAATGGCGCGCTCGTTTGGTTCGTGGAAAAAAACTTGCAGAAATCGGATTGACACTTGGTTTGGGTAACTTTTTGATTCTTGGCGTAGGAGAGGAAAAAAGCAACGGTCGACTAAAAGGAAGGAACTTGGCAGAGTCGCTAGAAGCTTTAATCGGCGCAGTTTTCGTGGACGGCGGCTATGAGCCCGTCCGAGAATTCATCAATTTAATTTTCGGGCCCTATTTTAAGTTATTGGACACCTCTAATCCAAAGGGTGACTTACAAGAGCTCGCTGCGACGATAAGAACCAGACCGAAATATGTACTGGTGGGTGAGTCGGGCCCAGATCATGAACCCGAATATCGCGTGCGAGTTGAGATTGATTTGGGAGCTGGTGTCGCCCATGAAACTCTTGTTGCTGAGGGCACGGCTTCAACTAAACAAGGCGCTGAAACAGCAGCAGCGGAAGAAGCTTTGCCACAATTAAGAAAAGTACTGAATCGATAAACAGGGATAATCAATGCACTTAAAACAACTTCAGATTCAAGGATTTAAGTCTTTCGCGGATCGAACTACGTTTGAATTTGGACCAGGAATGACGGTCATCGCGGGTCCCAATGGATCAGGAAAAAGTAACGTCACGGACGCAATTCGCTGGGTACTGGGTGAACAGACTGCTAGCTCCTTGCGCGCAAAAAAATCTGATGACGTGATCTGGATAGGCTCTGACTCTAAAAGACCAGCCGGGTTTGCTGAGGCGACTTTAACTTTCAATAACACTGATCACTGGCTTCCATCGGATTATTCTGAGGTCGCTATTACTCGTCGCGTCCACCGAGATGGGCAATCTGAATATCTGCTTAATAAGAAAAAAGTACGCTTGACGGATCTCACTGAGCTTATGGCGAAGGCAGATTTCCGTCAGGGATCGTATTCATACTTGTCACAAGGACTCGTAGATAAAGTTCTTTCTCTCAAGCCTGATCAGCGTCGGGCACTCATTGAGGAGGCGGCCGACTTGCATTCTGCTCGGCAACGACTTCGATTATCTGAACGAAGACTGAAGGAGACGAGAGATAATCTTGGCCACGCCCGCATGCAGGTCAGAGAATTAGAACCTAGATTGCGATCCCTGAAACGACAGACAACACGAGCAGGAAAATACCAAGAGCTTAGAACTATTCTGGATGTAGCTTTTCAAGAATATTTCACCATCGGCGTCAGGGAATCAGTATCGGCCATCAAACTTGCATCAGAAAGTGTGCATGGAATACGCGATACACATTTGTCGACTAAGCAGAAATTTGAAGAGGCTCACAAGATGTATCTGGGTGTGCGAACTAATCTTGAGAATACCCGCTCCGAACTCGCAACTGCAGAAAGAGATGAGCGAGAGAAAAGAGAGGCATTGCTTTATCTCGAACAGGATATGGCTCTTGCGGAACAACGTTCAGAGCTATTCAATCAGCGACGAAATGATCTCAAAGAAAACCTCTCTCACGAACCAGAGACTGGCTTATCTGAAGACCCACTTGAGCCGTCAGATGAATCATTACGGCTAATAGTGCTTAGAAGTAGAGCGCAATTAGAACAGAAGAAAGACGCACTAACGGAAGCTGATCAGGTTTTGCGAGAAGTCCTTCGAGATCTCGCGGAACGTGAGGTAAGAAGGGCCCGGTTTAATGCTGAACATGAGGAACTTAAAGTCAGACTGTTGGATGTGGAAGCCTACGAAGAAAGGCAAGTTAAGGACCATATACGTAACACCTCTGCTGCTGAGGCCGTAACTCGATCAATTACTCAGCTAGATGTTGAGCTTACCAGACATCAAAGTGACTACGATAAATTGCAAGTGTCGCTCGTAAGTGCGACGGATCTGGTTAAACAGAATCAAATTTCTTTTGAGTTATCCCGCGCGGCCCTAAATTCTCAAACCAGTGAAATGTCATTGTTAGAATCGGAAATCACAAGCCTTGAGAGTCAAATCGAGCTTCAAGAGTTGCTTGTTCGTTCGACCGATCAGATATCCGACGCAATCGAATTCATCTCTGACGTGTCAAAATCGAATCCAACCATGCTGATTGATATTTTGAGCAAAGCGATTCATGTACCAGATCGCTGGAAAATAGCTATAGAGGCATGGATGGGAGACAAGCTAACAGCAATAATTTTCTCAGATCGTGTATCGCTCGCGAGCACACTAAACGCGGAAATCGATGGAATTAATAAGAATATTCTTCTGTATTCCAATGAAAGTAATTTTGAGACTGAAGCACTTCCAGTTCCATACCACACTGGCGTAATCGGCCCACTTGCGGAAGTGATTGCTGCTCCTGATCATATGACACATTTACTTTCGGTAATGTGTGCGAACACCTACCTAGTCTCGGATTTTGATTCAGGGATTTCACTGAGTCGAATGGGCTATAACGCGGTCACTGAAACTGGAGAAATATTTCAGAGTGATGGAGGTGTGCGACTGCGGTCTACATCTAATCCAGAATCGCATCTTTCTTTGGTGACGGATCTTTCAAATAGTGTCGCCTTGCTTGAAAAAAAGAGGGATTCATTGGAGGTAATATCATCGCACCACACTAAGCTCGTCACTGAACTTGAGAGAGTGACGAATACACTGGAGCAATCTAAGATGCAGCAGGCGGCATTTGTGGAGAGTCGAGAACTACTAGCAACTGAGCTTTCGAAATTAGAAAAAACACACTTGGCCCTGAAGGGTGACCGGGCACTTCTATTATCACGTGTGGAAAGTGCTCAACCTAAAAATGAAAGTGCCTCAGTAAAACAGTCAATTCAGGATCGTGCGTCAGGAATTATCAAGATTGATGATGAAATCCAAGACATTCGTGATCGAGTAATGTCAGTTAATGCGCAACGTGATTCCATAGCGAGTGAATTTGAGGAGGCAAATGCCCAACTAGCAGCTGCAGACGCCGATCAGCGAGCGCAAGAACAGATACGTTCTGAACGTGAAGTAGACCGCGTTCGTCGGTTAGAGGCCCGCACGCAATCGATAGAATCGCTCAAGTCACTGGATAACGCTAATGAAGAATTAGGTTTGGAAATGACTCTATTGCGAGACAAAATTTCTTCACAACGATTATCACTAGTGGAATCTAAGGCAGTAATAGCACCACTGGAAACGAGGGCTCTCGTACTTACCAAGGACGAGTTAATGCTTCAGTCTAATAGGGAGCAGCTAGAGACTGAACTCAGAGAGAATGAAGCGAAGCTACTTAACTCTGAGCACGAATTGAATAGACTCGAAGAATCACGGCAACAATTTATAAGAGAGATGGAGGCGGAGGAATTTACGGAGGATATGCTTAAGCAACCGGCACTCGTTGCATATGACGGCAAGACACCGCATGAGGTGTTCATAAGCGCTGAGGAACGAGTAAGCATAACAAGATCAAAGTTGAGATCACTTGGCCCGGTTAATATTGATGCGCTGGATGAGTATCAAGAAATATTTGAACGGCACGAGTTTCTTACCGCCCAAATCTCAGACCTTGAGCTGGCACAAACTGACATACGATCAATAATTCGAGATTTACGTGCAGAGATACGGACTGCTTTTGTCGAGACCTTTGAACAGGTAAACATGCATTTTCGTGAGTATTTTACTAGATTTTTTGGAGGCGGCCACGCTGAGCTTAAACTAGTACAACCAGGAAGAACCGATACAGATTCTGAGATAGAGGAGAATGAAGAAACGAGTGGTGCAACTGAAGAGATTGAGGGCGCCGGTGTATTATCTGGAGACAACTCATTAGTGCCCGTGGATGGCGAAGCAGGCGTGGAGGTCTATGCTCAGCCACCGGATAAACGAATTACTCGACTTGCCGCATTGTCAGGAGGCGAAAGATCGCTGACTTCCGTGGCACTCCTATTTGCGTTGCTGTCAGTAAATCCGTCACCTATTGTTGTCCTTGACGAAGTCGATGCAGCTCTTGATGAGACAAACATTGGGCGATTTGTCCAAACCGTGCGTGACTTTACTGGAGATACACAGTTTATAATCGTCTCGCACAGTCGAATTACTATTGAGGCAGCAGACTCGATTTATGGTATATCCATGGGGCCTGATTCGATGAGTCAAGTATTATCAATACAACTAGGTCATACTGATGCGCAAAGCGCCGCTTAATGGGCTTATAAATGCGATTTGGCCGATCGCAGAAGGATTCCCAGATTGGTGACGCTGATCGTGGGAAAATTCAACAGGCCACAGAAAGAACTCGTCTTTCGGTATTCAGTAAAATAACTGAACTTTTTGGCACGGATGTAATCAGCACTGATTTGTGGGAGGAATTAGAAGAAGCTTTGATCGCTGCTGACGTCGGTGTAAAAACAAGTTTTGAAATTCTAGATCGCTTGAAGGCTAGAAAGCCTAAGACCCAGCTTGAAATGAAGGAAGCACTTCGAAACTCATTAATTGAAATACTTGAATCTGTCGATGAAACTGCAGGGAAATTGTGGGGCAACGGCAAGCTGAATTTAAATTTGAAGACGGCTAATTCACCAGCTGTTGTGTTAGTCGTGGGTGTTAACGGAAGCGGTAAAACGACGGTAATCGGGAGATTAGCCTCACTTTATATTAGGGAAGGTTATCGCGTGATGGCTGCTGCAGGCGACACGTATCGAGCTGCGGCTATAGATCAGTTGCAAGCATGGGGTACCGCAGTAGGCTTTGACGTAATTGCTCAGCAACCTGGAGCGGATCCTGCTGCAGTCGCCTTTGATGCAATCAACGCGGGCAAAGCACGCCTCTATGATTTGATTATTATCGATACAGCTGGAAGATTACAAAATAAAACGAGTCTCATGGATGAACTTGCCAAAATTAAGAAAGTTATCACTAGACAAATTGATAGAGAACCAGATGAGGTACTGCTCGTTATCGATTCTACGACTGGGCAGAATGGACTGATGCAAGCTGAGGTCTTTACTAAAGAAGTGGGTGTTACTTCAATCGCACTCTCAAAACTTGATGGGGCAGGCAGGGGTGGAATAGCTTTTGCTATCGCTCAGGACTATGGTTTACCAGTGAAATTTGTAGGGGTTGGCGAACATGCAACTGACCTAATCCCCTTTATTCCCGAAACATTCGTGGATGCCTTATTGCTAGATCGCGAAGAGTAAAGCTTCTGTTTAGGTATTTGAAATGACACATCTACTTCTCTGGTATCTGGTTACCTTGATTATTTCATTTTCTGTAATTGTTCCTACGACGGAATTTTTTCAGTCATTTAGATCAGGGGGAGTTGCCTATGCAAGAGTCGTGGGCGTCGCGTTTCTTTCGTTATTCGTTTGGTTCACTCTCAAACTCGACATTAGTATTCCAGTTATATGGGCTTCTCTTTTCTGGCTATTATTGTTTTTTTTATTCAGCGTGGGGATGGTTTTTCGTAATCGATCCATACTTGAACGACTGTGGTCGCTGAGGAAGAAGATTTTGGTAAGCGAGTCTATATGGATTGCTTTGTTTGGCGTCATTTTACTTGCCAGATCCTTAGCACCCGATGCAACTGCCACCGAAAAACCGATGGACTTAATGATAATTACAAGCATCTTTCGAAGTGAGATAATTCCTCCTCCTGATCCATGGTTTTCTGGTGCAGCACTTTCTTACCATCATCTTGGGCATTTGAGTGCAGTCATAGTTGGCAAACTGTCACAACAATCAATAGGAATGATTTTTAACTTAGTACTGGCTTCCTCAGCTGCAACTGCAGGAACAGTTGCAGCGATACTTGCTATTGATTTTTTACCAGACTTACGACAATTAAGTCGACGTAAGAGTGTGCTGATTTTAATGTCTACGGGATTTATAACTCTGTGTACTTTATTTCTCTTAGCACCGTGGATCGGAGTGTTGAATATTCTTTTTTCGAATGGATATTTGACCGGATTCGATTTGCAGTGGTTGAATGTGGAAAACTTTCCATTTCTAACTAATGTACGATACGGAATTCCCGATCAATGGTGGTGGTGGTGGTACACAACTCGAATTTTTGAGAGTAGCTTTGCTGAATTCCCAGCATTTACATTTTTGCTAGGTGATCCCCATGCGCACGTATTTGGGTTACCTATAGTTCTCACCCTTCTTGCTGTTGGACTGAGTCTTACTAAAAATCGACCTGTGGTGAGTTTTGGATATTGGTTTAATCGACCATTTAGCTTGATTTACGTCAGTGGACTATTGGCCGCTCTTTGCATGACTAATGTCTGGGATTTGCCGATTTCCTTCGTTGGACTGGTAGGTGCCATCTGGTTTTGCCAAAGATATAACCAAAGAAATTATGCTGAAACATTCAAGTCCGTTCTAAGCTTTTCATTTCCCATCATAATCTTGGTGGGTATAATTCTGTACCCATTTCTTTCTGGCCTGAACCCACCAACTACAGGGATATCGCTGGTGATAGGGGAGCACACCAATCTGGCACAATTCGTGTTGTTTTGGGGTCCAGTGTTTTTGGTAATGATTGGATCCGTATTGTTGAACCGACAGCAGCAAAGTCGGGGATATATTGCTCTGACGGAACCTCTACGACTAACAGTCACTATTTTATTAGTATGGGTTGTGGCTTTGCTTGCGACAGATAATATCGACGAGATCACAAATCGGTCTACTGGTTGGCTAACTCTAGGATTGTTAATTTGCGGTGCTTTCTTGACTCGGATAGCTAGCGATAAAACTCATGACCAATTTTGGTATACGTACTGGGTTATGGGATTGGTGCTATTGCTGCTTATTGGAACGGAGCTGGTGAGAATTGAAGATGCATTTCCGGGCAGATTGAATACCTTATTTAAAGGTTGGTTTATTAGCTGGGGAATCGCATCAGTTGCTGCTGGCGGCATTTTTGGAACGTCTCTAGCTCTCAGCTCAGGGCAGATTAAGTCTAGGCGCCTATCTGCGCATGGCCTTCTGGTAATCATGCTGATTCTTTTTTCATTTTGCTCTATTGCGTTTGTTCCCGCTATGGCTATTAGTCGGGGCTGGGAGGGACAAACACGCGGTCTGGACGCGACCAAACACGTTGAACTTCAACAACCTGGCCTTGCAGAGGCTATCGCCTGGGCCGTCGATGCCCTCGATTCAGGTGAAGACGTGGTGTTGCAGGCGGTGGGTGAGTCATATGAGGGTGGAAACATGTTTTCAACATTGACCGGTTTACCTACGGTCCTGGCCTGGCCGAATCATGAGCGGCAATGGCGGAACGATATTGGAGAAACTGAACGTCGAACGGCTGTTGATAACGTATATCTATTCGGATCTTCTGGCGAAGGACTGGTATCTATTGCAAAATACAATATAAACCATGTACTTATTGGCGATTCAGAGAAGAGAATTTATGGCGCCGATGTGGCGTCAAGATTCAGAAACTGGGAGATGGTATTCGAATCATCTGACTCAAAAATAAAGATTTTTCGCCTGAATCAGTCCATAACTGAATAGGTCAGATAGAATCTACTAATGTATAGACTGGTGACATATCAAATACGCAGTGAGATTAGTCATCTGGCCAAATTTTTCATTCAAAATCCTTTATTCCTAACGCTTGCGGGTATAGCCATACTCGCGTTAATTCTAAGAACTGTAAATCTTGGTGATAGGGCAATGCACCATGATGAGTCGTTGCATGCCGAATTTGCTTGGCGATATCTGGTAGGGCTTGGCTATCAGCATGACCCTCTGATGCACGGACCATTACTGTTTAATGCGATAGCTGCGACGTTCTACTTACTAGGTGATTCTGAGTTTACTGCGAGGTTACCAGTCGCGTTGGCGGGCTCCTGCCTAGTATTTTGCCCTTTTTTTCTTAAGGAGAAGCTAGGTTCGATTGGTGTGTGCGTGTGTGCAGTGCTTTTATTGATATCTCCCTCGCTACTTTATTATTCAAGATTTTCTCGTAATGATGTATTGGTCACTTTGTTCACATTTCTGTTAGTTGTATCGATTTGGAAATTGATTAGACCTAGGATCCTGCCATGGTTCAGACATCGAGAGTTACAAGCTAAACTTTCAATCTGGCATGTCGTGTTTGTAGTGGTTTTGAGCGGACTATTTCTGGCTAAAGAATTGTCGTATATGGTTGTGGCACTACTGTTACTCTATCTCAATTTTGCGTTGGCTCACGAATGGACGATGCAACGCCATAATAATCGACCAACTTTAGCTAATCGAATCAAGGATGGAATTTGGTTGATCCCATTAAGTTGGATACTAGCCAGTATTTGGCCGATTCTCGGGCGAACCCGTTATAAACTTGGAATACGTTCACGACCAGAGGCAGATATTTTGATCCTTCTCGGAACATTAGTACTTCCCTTACTAGGTGCGACTGCCCGAATAGTAAAACCAGAACTTCCGGAAGGCCTTATTTGGCCTATAGTTGGTTTACTTTTTATTATGGCTATGACCGTAGGCCTCTTTTGGAATGCGCGAATCTGGATTTGCTGCGCGACGATATTTTATGCATTGCTCTTGGTCTTTTACACAACGTTCGGCTTGAATCTTGAGGGCGCACGAAGTCTTTTTTGGGATTCTTTGTCCTACTGGATTGATCAACAAGAAGTAAAACGAGGAACTCAACCTTGGCACTACTACTTCATGCTCGTACCGCTCTATGAATTCTTAACGCTCATACCGGCTCTGATTGGAACAATATATTTCGCGTTAAACAGAAAAATTGATGGATTTATTGGCTTATTATTGGTTTGGACATTTGGGATGTTTATAGGACTTACGTTAGCTGGCGAGAAAATGCCATGGCTCTCCGCCCACATCGCACTCCCACTTGCTCTTTTAGCGTCGTATTACGCTGCTTTTTTCACCCAAATAAACTTTAGACTAACGCGGGCCAGAAAAATATTAGTGATGACCGTAGGAACACCACTGATACTCGCTATGTGTTTGAATGCTTGGACGAACGTGGGACTTAACATAAATCATTCGGACACACCGCTTGAACCACTGATCTATACTCAGACATCACCAGATGTTCCAAGACTCGCTTCAAGAGTTATTGAAAGCTTAGAAAACGGTTCAAGTACGGGAGTTATCGTGGATACCGACTTGGCTTTGTCATGGCCCTGGGCTTGGTACTTGAGAGGCCGAAATGTGCAATATACCCCTGGTGCAGAGCTGCAGTCGGGTGGCTATGAACTGGATCCAAGAAAGATTGCAATACTAACAGAACTAAGTAACTATCAGCGATATGATCTTATGAAAGATCACGGCTCGGTGGAACCATATATCCATCGATGGTGGTTTAACGAAAATGATTACCGGCAAATGACATGGCGGCACGTTTTTTCAATAGATGACTGGCCCAGTCGAATAAGAAGATTGGGTTTATTCTTAAGATTTCGAGGAGAAACACCGCACGGAGTGAAGGCATTCATCGGCTTTCCAAAATAACTACTGAGGGTTGTCATGAGTAGAACCTTGAAAATTTTAGCTGGTTTGATGTTGAGCGGGATCTTTATATATTTTTCGTTTCGACAAATCAATTTTGGGGATGTGCGTGCCCGCGGCCTACATTTCTCGTTTGGCTGGTTGCTTTTTGCGACGACACTCTACAGTGCAGGAGTTGTACTTCGAGGAATAAGATGGAGGATGATTCTAGCTAGTTCCACTTATATCACCACCGGCGCCTCAATTTCACTTGTTGTTATCGGCATGTCAGCAAATAATATTTTGCCAATGCGGACCGGAGAAATAGTGCGTTCTGGGATTCTCAGTCGTCAGACTGGAATGTCAACATTGACTGTTTTGGGGACAATCTTAGTAGAGAAAATTTTAGATACATTAGTACTTCTTGGACTAGTGGCGATTGCGTTAGTGTTACTAAATCAGGAAGAAGCAAAACTTTTTATTATCGGGGCGGCAGGAATAGTTGTGCTTGGTATCAATCTTCTTTTTGTGCTCGTTAATGGAAGCATTTCACGTCGAGTCTTGAAGTTGATGATTTTTCTTCCTGATCGAATTAGGACACTTGCTTCAGGTGTTGTTTCTCGGGTGCAATCTGGTTTTGGAACGATAGAATCTAAACAAAATTGGTTTAAAGTGGTAGCGCTTTCTATATTGATCTGGATACTCGAGTCGATCTCATATTTTTGCATAGCCGCGTCAGTGGGGATCTTCTTGAGTATCACTCATTTTGCGGTTGTAACATCAGCTTCTAACTTGGCTATTGCGGTACCATCTACGGCGGGTGGAATCGGCCCATTCGAATTTTTTGCGAAAGAATCATTAACCTTTGTGAGTGATATTTCGGTTACAGATGCCGCGATATATGCTGTAGTACTTCACTTCTTACTTTTAGCACCAGTGAGCCTTGTTGGACTGTTTTTAGCTTGGATTCGCGGATTGAGCATTCTCAGAATCCCAAGCTATGGAAGAAAGGCTGAGCATACAAAATGAGCGACACAGACTTAAGAAATCGTAAAGTAGCTGTTGTTGGTGGCGGAGTCACCGGATTGGCTGCCGCCTATCATCTCGTAAATAATGGTGTGGATGTAACTATTTATGAGAGTGGCGAAGCTCTGGGAGGACAGGTAAGAACTATCGAGGTGGGTGGAAATCAGATAGAAATTTTTTATCACCATTTGTTTCGCTCGGATACTGTCGTGATCGAACTAATAAAGAAATTAGGACATGGCTCTGATTTGGCTTGGCTGCCATCTGTTGGTGCAATGCATAGCCAGACTAGAATCTATCCATTCGTAGGAGCCCTTGACTTACTACGTTTCAACAAGGTGTCACTGTTTTCCAGAGTGCGACTAGGCTTGGCAGCTCTTTGGCTACGTTATGACGCGAATTGGCAAAAGTATGAGGGTACCCGTGCGTCGACTTGGATTAAGAAATGGGTTGGGGAATCTGGCTATCGAGCGGTATGGCGCCCGGTGTTGCGATCGAAATTCGGAGTACATTTTGAGGACATTTCCATGGCTTGGTTTTGGGGCAAGATTTATCTTAGATTTGCTTCAAGGGACGGCATCTTAGCTAAAGAAAAGCTAGGTTATCTGAAAGGATCGTTTCGTAAGTATATCGACTCACTTTCGGAAGCTATTCGAAAGGCGTCTGGCACTGTTTTAACCGAATCTACAGTTGAAGAAATATTCACTAACAGGGACCAAGTTACCGGCTTAAGATATTCTCAACATGGAGTGACTAGTGACGCTGAGTGTGATGCTCTGTTAGTGACGACACCCACTCATATTTTT
>Ga0315318_10000382_pt1 | contig 17736 bp, 16 predicted proteins | sample M1200m3416metaG_FD_203703 | JGI IMG/M metagenome (GOLD analysis project Ga0315318, IMG submission 203703) | Ammonia-oxidizing marine archaeal communities from Monterey Bay, California, United States - M1 200m 3416 | ecosystem: Environmental > Aquatic > Marine > Coastal | place: USA: California... | reverse complement strand
TGACAGCAGCGATATCGCAGCTGGAAAGAACAACGTAGTATTTACCTACGCACCAGGCGGATCTGCAACAGCAGGAGCAATCGCAGCAGCATCAGGCGGAAGCAGTGCAGTTGATTTTGACGCTTTTGACGCAAATGGTGATGGAAGCATAACAATTGGCGTAGCTGCAGCAGGACCTGCAGATGATGGTGCTTACTACCAAGCTGTAGTTGATGCAGCAATACTCCTTTCAGAAGAAAATGGTTTTAATTCACCAATAGTTATTGATGAAATTAAACCTGCAGATTCTGCAACTGAGTTAACGAACCTTGCAGATCAGGGTGTAGACATAATCATTGTTGGTGCTAGTGAAATTGCTGAACCGTTGTCAGAATTGACTGTGGATTACCCAGATATTTTCTGGTACTGCAACTGTGGTGCTGGATTCCCAGAAATGCCTGGTCTTGCACAGAGTCTTGATGATGGAACTGAGGTTGGTTTCACTGCTGGTTATGCAGCTGGATTATTGCTTGAAGATAGTGATAGCTCATCTGCAGCGATGATTGGCTGTTGTGATCTCAACTTTGAAAAAGAGTTTAAACTTTCCTTCGAAATGGGATTGAAAGCTGTAAACGCTGAAAACTCTGTTATCTATGTTGGAACAGGGGATTACCCTTATGACTTTGACAATGTTCCGAATGCTTCAGAAGCGTTTAATAACGTTGTAGCTGGTGGAGCAGGTGTCGTATTGCCTTACTTGGGTGGAGCTCATGAAGCTGTTGTTCAACTTTCTAATGAAAGTGGAATACCGGTACTAAGCGCCGGAGCATCAGATGTTTGTACCCGAGATGGAGACCTCACCTGGGATGTCGCTGTGAGATTTGATGGCGGCGACTACGTAGCTGCCATTTTCCCACTCATTTTCAGTGGTGCTGTTCAAGAAGGTCAGACAAAGGTATTCAAGGTCGGTATTGATCCTGAGCCAGGTGCTGTTATTTGTAATTCAACAGATGCACAACAGCAAGCAATGGATGACATGTATGCAGACGTTGCTTCCGCTATGTATGCGGGTGACTTTGGCGCAATCAAAGGTCAAGCCTACGGAGGTGGCTGATTCTTGAATGAGTTATCAAATAGTTCGACCAGTGGGGGCTCTGTTTTTACAGAGCCCCCACCGGCTGTAACAGCAGAAAAACTTTCTAAAAGATATGGATCTGTTCGAGCTTGTGATGAAGTAGATATTGAACTTTTTCGAGGTGAGATACATGGAATTCTCGGTGAAAATGGAGCCGGGAAATCAACTCTTATGAAAATGTTGATTGGGCTAGTTTTGCCGGATGGAGGCTCAATACTACTTGATGGTAAACCGGTAACGATACGCGATCCATTGGATGCGTCTGAATTGGGCATAGGAATGGTTCATCAACATTTCAGTCTTGTCGAGGCATTAACTGTTTGGGAAAATGTCGCTTTGGGTGACAACAGTAAGCTTGATAGAAACAAAATTCGAAATCGGGTTACAGAGTTGAGTAAGCAGTATGGCCTTGATGTGAACCCAGATGACCGCGTGGAAGATTTACCGGTAGGTATGCGTCAAAGGGTTGAACTCATTAAGTGTTTATGTAGAGATCCGAGCGTTCTTATTTTAGACGAACCTACTTCTGTGCTAACGCCGGAAGAATCTGAACAATTATTTGCTTCTTTGAGAAGGGTTGTAGAAGAAGAGGATCGTGCTGTTGCTTTAGTCAGTCATAGATTGTCAGAAATATTACAGGCAACGGACCGTATAACTATTATGAGGCATGGTGCTGTAATTGAACGGTGTTTAACAAAAGACACGGACGCCAATTCGCTGGCCCGAGAGATGGTCGGCCGTGATGTGGATATGGGTTCAACAAGTGAGGTAAAAGTAAAAAACGAATCATTTGAAGATGCAGATATCAGTCTCGAAGATGCCAGAAGAGACAAAAAAGATTTTGTATTAGAGTTGAAAGATATTGTGACATCGTCAAGTTCAGGCGTACGAGAATTAGACGGTTTCAATTTAGGGATCGAAACTGGGGAAATATTTGGTCTTGCAGGTGTAGAAGGAAATGGTCAAAGTGCATTGGTGGAAGTTTTATCAGGCTTGAGAACAGTTTCATCGGGAAGTGTTTTTTTAAAAAGGGAAAAGATCTCTTCAAACAATTTCGGTCGTTTGGCTAATAAAGGTGTCGCTGTTATACCAGAAGATAGACATGATTCTGGAGTGGTTCTCGATATGTCTGTAGCCGATAACTTGCTTTTTTCAAATCTGGAAGAAGGTTATCGCTATGGATTGTTGAATAAGGCTCGAAAAGACAAAAGAGCGAAAGAATTGATTGAGAAATTCGAAATAATTTGTGCCGGTCCTGATGCACCCATGTGGTCACTATCTGGAGGAAATCAGCAAAGAGTGGTGCTAGCTAGGGAAACGAGCGACAAGCCGCTTATTCTTGTCGCTTCCCAACCAACCAGAGGTTTGGACGTTGGAGCAATTGAATACATGACTGGACAGTTGCGTGATTTAGCGAAATCTGGAGTTGGAGTTTTATTGATATCTAGTGAATTAGATGAAATATTGTCACTTTCGGATCGCGTCGGAGTGATTTTTAGAGGCAAATTGGCAGCTTTAATGGATCGTGAAAATGCCGATAGGGAAAGTTTAGGTTTATTGATGGGAAGAGGAGAGGTCTAAGAGGTGTCTTCTTTGGTCAGTTCAAAATCCTCTGTTAAGAGAAGAGGTGAGATAGTACTGTTATATGCTTTCAGTGCTTTAGGCGCTTTATTGCTGTCGGCTTTGATAGTCGAAGCTGTTGGAGCGAACTGGTCTGATGTATGGAATGCGCTTTTGGATGGAAGTTTAAGAAAACCCGGAAGGTGGGGTCGCACTCTTGGCTCGGCTGTGCCAATGGCGATGGTCGCGGTCGGCACGATTATCAGTAGCAAAGTTGGATTGATAAACATCGGGCAAGAAGGACAGATGCTTGTAGGGGCAGCCTTTGGTGCATATGTGGGTGCCCATATGCCAGGCCCTGGACCTTTGGTAATTGTTGCTGTGATCATTGGAGGATTTATTGGTGGTGCTTTCTGGTCGGGACTTGCGGGAGCTTTAAGGTATTGGCGAAATGTTCCTGAGGTTTTAACTACTCTCTTACTCGTAACGATTGCAGCTAATTTTGTTGGCTATGGCTTGAAAAATACATGGCTTTTATTGGATCCAGATGCTGCAGTAGGCAATAGAACACAAGTAAGTCCTCAACTTCCACCAGATTCTCGACTTCCGAGGATAGATCTTTTTGGAAATAATTTTTCACTAAGTGTCATTATTTCTTTGATGTTAATTATTTTAATTTCTTGGATGCTGTCACAAACCATTGTTGGATTCAGGCTTAGTGTCGTAGGACAGAATCAGAAAGTCGGTAAGAGATTTGGGATAAGCGAAGTGAAACAAGGCTTTATGGCGATGTGCGCATCAGGTGGTTTTGCAGGTCTTGCTGGTTCGTTAATGCTCACTAGCGGAGACTTTGCGAAATTTAGGCTAGTTCCAGGATTCACTGTAAATTTAGGTTGGACGGGACTTCTAGTTGCTTTGGTTGCCCGAGAAAAAGTAATGGCGGTTATACCTGTAGCACTTGTTTTCGCAGGTTTGAGGACGGGTTCCAGTTTTTTGGCAGCTACAGGCGTTGAAAGAAGGGTTACTGATGTCGTACAGGGTCTTTTAGTCCTAGCTCTATTAATCCCACCCGCCGTTCTATTTATAAGAGACCGTCGTAGAGCTCTTGCTCAGGTAGAAAGCAGAACTTGATAATGGGTTTTTTAGAAGCTATTTGGGATGTCATGTCTACAGAATCTGCTTATACCGCAGCAACGCGTTTTGCAGCGGTATTAGTATTTGCAGCGGTAGGTGAGTGGGTAGCTGAACGTTCGGGAACTCTGAATATTTCTGTTGAAGCAATGGTTCTTTCTGGCGCTTTTGCGGGAGCGATGGGTTACAGCTGGACAAAAAACGCAGTGGTAGGAATCTTACTTGGTATGTTAGCTGGTTTAATTGTTTCATTCGTTCAAGCACAAATGAGTCATCGTCTAACGGCTGATCAGTTTGTTGTGGGACTTACTTTAAATATCCTATTTTTAGGGATAACGAGTTTCCTTTATGCTGAATGGAAACCTTCGTCTCGTGTGGCTTCGAAGTTTGCAATTCCAGTCTTAAGTAAAATTCCTTTGGTGGGTAAGGCACTATTTGGACAATCTTGGCCATTTTTACTTCTTTACCTTCTGGTCCCATTTGCATGGTGGCTTGTATATAGAACACGATGGGGTTTAGAGGTCAGAGCAGTGGGAGAGAATCCACAAGCGGCTGATGTGAGTGGAATTGATGTAAATAAGAGGCGTAGAGAATCGATTTATTTTGCCGGTTTATGCTCTGGCATGGGTGGTGCATACCTCCTTTTAGGACAAGTTGGAAGATTTGATGATGGCATTGTCGCTGGACGGGGATTCATAGCACTTGTTGCGGTTATTTTTGGGGGTTGGACTTTAAGAGGGACAATTTTTGGTTGTTTGCTTTTTGGATCAGTGCTTTCTTTCCGGTTAACTCTTCCCGGTTTAGGATATGAATTAAACACGGAGTTAATGAGCTCTCTTCCGTTCTTGGTGACCATAGTCGCGATGACAGTTTTCGCCCACAGGGTTAGACCTCCAGGTTCTTTGGCTAGACCGTTTGTAAGAGGTTTGAAATGATAGAAAAGCTAGGAGGTAACTGATGAAAGCAGTTTTCTACACTGAGTCCGGAGGAGTTGAGGTTCTAAAGTATCAAGATATGCCGGATCCGTCACCAGGCCCCGGCGATGTAGTTATAGATGTTGCATCGACTTCATTAAACAGGCTTGATGTCTTGCAACGCAATGGGTGGTTTCAAATGCCAGGTTTTTCATATCCTCATATTTCAGGCATGGATGTTGCCGGAACAATTTCTGAAATTGGTGAAGAGGTTTTAAATGTAAAAGTCGGGGACCGCGTGGTTGTTGATCCTTCTCTCGCGGGTGTTTCAGAAAATTCTTCCCTCACGGGAAGAGGAGAATTATTTGGTGATTTGGGAATCATAGGAGCGAATATTGACGGAGGTTATGCAGAAAAATGTCTCGTTCCAGCAACACATGTTTATTTGATACCTGATGAGATGAATTTCAACGAAGCAGCTACCTTTCCTACCTGTTACCTGACAGCAGCTCATGCTCTTTTCAAGGTTGGAAACCTTCAAGAAGGAGAAACAGTTATTATCCATGCTGCAGGGTCTGGTGTTGGTGTAGCAGCCATACAACTTGCAAAGAACTCTGGAGCAACAGTTCTTGCTACTGCCGGTTCTGAAAGCAAGTGCGAAAAGGCGATAGCTCTAGGAGCCGCTCATGCAATGAATAACAGAGAGGGCGATGTCGCAGGATGGGCTCGTGAATTGACAAACGGAGAGGGCGTAAACATGGTGATGGATTGTGTAGGTACAGCACTTTTTGGAGCTTCACTTTTCGCGCTAGGAATTCATGGTCGCTTAGTAAATTGTGGAAATGCATCAGGAGATGAGGCTATTATTCCCTCACTTGGTTATGTGTTCCATTCTGGAATCACGATTCACGGTTCAGACCCTTATGAGCCGAGTGAGTTTCTTCCTGTTTGGAAAAAGTTTTGCTCTGGTGAATATCAGGTAGAAATCGATTCTGTTTACCCTTTAGAGAACGCTGGTGAAGCGCAAGAAAAAATGTTAAGCGGTGATTTCTTCGGAAAAATTGTTATAAATCCTTAATCATGGCTATCGACGCTCCATACCCTGAACTAAAAAAAACACACACGATGGCGCATAAGGGTCGCCCCTGGACGGATCATAAACCACCACCTGCAGCACCTGTTTGGAGTGTGATTGAGGGACTGGGGTCTTATTATATTCTGCTTGCAGCAATTGAGTTAGATGTTTTCGACACTCTTGAATCAACAGGACCGGTCAAAGTTGAAGTTTTGTCGAAGAAACTTAAAGTTTCTCAACCTCACCTCCAATCGTTACTTGACTCTTTGGTTGCGCTGGAACTTTTAGACCAATTCGTGAATATTTATGAATTGAATGACACAGCTAAAAGGTATTTAACAAGTGATGGACCAGCATCGATGGCAAATTTGATTTCGGTAGCTCCAGGTCCTCACGACAATTGGATATCTTTGGCTGAAACCATACGTAATGGAAGTCCCAGTACTCCGATAGATAACGATCCGACTCATTTTTACGTACCTCTTGTTGAGGGTACTTTTACAACAATGCTTAGAGCAGCAACTCGTTCTGATTTAAAAATTCGTTATAGCAATCTTACGGGTCCCCATGTTCTTGATTTGGGAGCAGGGGGGGCTCCTTGGTCTATCGCAATCTTAAAAGCCTGTCCGGAAGCAAAAGCAGTAATTAATGATTTTTCGCAAGTTCTAGAAGTGGCCAAGAGTAAAACTAAAGAACATGAAGTGATAGACCGTTGCGAGTTTCGTCCAGGTAATTTTCATGAACTCCAGTTTGAGACAAATACATATGATTTGGTGGTCTTAGGTCATGTGTGTCGAACAGAGGGTGAAGATGGAGCGAAGAGTCTTATAGAACGCGCCTTCCTGTCGTTGAAACCTGGAGGAAGACTACTGTTAGCCGACTATTTCATCGATATAGAAAGAAAGTTTAATCCACATGGTGTTTTGATGGGAATGACAATGATGACAAGCACTATAAACGGTTTTCCCATTACTAATGAACAGACAACCACTTGGTTACGAGAAGCGGGATTTGATTCCATACGTTTAATCGAGCCAATTGGTTTCCAGTTTTTGTATGTAGCAACAAAACCGTTCGATTTGTCAAAGGAGTAGAAATGAAAGAGCAAGTAGACACCCTGATAAGGGCTTGGTACGTCGTGACCATGAATGAAACTCGAGACATTATTAGAGATGGCGCTATTGCGGTGAAGGACGGATTAATTGTAGAAGTCGGGAAATCAGCAGACCTCGAAACTAAATTTGATGCAAAAGAGACTCTAGGGAGTAACCGCTTTGTTCTAACACCAGGCATGATCAACACACATATACATATAACTGGTGAACCTTTGACCAGAGGTTATGTGCCTGATGACACTCCTTTTGAAGAGAATGTTTTTGAATGGCTTTGTCCACTTTATTCTGTGCACACGGCTGAAGAGGAGAGATTGTCTGCAAAACTAGCTTCAGTGGAAATGTTGAAGTCAGGAACAACAACATTTCTTGAAGCTGGGACAATTCGTTTTTTAGATGATGTATTTGAAGTACTCGAAGAAGTCGGAATCAGAGGTCGTTTAGGTAGGTGGATTTGGGATTTACCTCCTGAGCCAGATGTATACAAACAGAACACTGATGAGTCGATAAATCTTTTGCAGTATCAACTTGAGAAGTATAAAGATGTAGCGCAAGGACGACTTGGGGCCTGGTCTACTTTAGTTGGACACACAACTTGCTCTGATCCACTTTGGAAAGCTGCACGAGAGTTAGCTACAGAACATGACACTGGTATGAGTTTTCACATGTCACCAGCCAAGCTGGATCCAGATTTCTTTATTTCTGAATTTGGCCATCGTCCCATAGTTCATCTAGATGAATTGGGGATTCTTGATGACGACGTGGTTGTGACTCACTGTGTTCAGGTAGATGATAACGAAATCTCGTTAATGGCCGAATCAGGCACACACGTGGCGCATTGTCCAACAACAGCATTAAAAGTTAGTTACGGAGTTACTCGAGTAGGGAAGATCCCTGAGATGAAAATGGCAGGTATCAACGTAGCTATTGGAACAGACGGGAATAATGCCTCTAATTACTCTGATTTAATGAGAGCCACGTATCTGGTAGCGGGTTTATTTAAGGACAGTAGGCAGGATCCGCAAATGTTTCCAGCAGAAATTGCTTACGAGATGGCGACGTTGGGTGGAGCTAAAGCTATGCAACTGGAGAAAGAGATAGGTTCACTTGAAATAGGTAAAAAAGCTGATCTGGTTCTTCACGATACAGACAGACCTGAGTGGAGACCTTTGCTAAACGTCATGAACCAACTTGTATGGTCAGCTGATGGAAGAGGTGTCCATACGGTTTTAGTAGATGGAGTAAAGGTAGTAGAAGAAGGACGTGTCACGGCTTTCGATGAGGAGAAGTTTTATGCAGATTGCCAAAATGCTGGGGAAGCAGTAGTCCAACGTTCAGGACTACCTGACAAATCAAAATATCCAATTTTGTGAATCCACTTATCTTTGAAGCAGAGATAACTCCCGGTATGGGTGTGGATGAATTTTGTGGCTTAGCAACAGCTGTTGAAGATGCTGGGTTCGATCGTCTTGGAGTTTCAGATGTTGCACTCTGGCCAGATACTTACCAATTGCAAATTTTAGCCGCTCGTGCAACGAGAAGCATCATGATTGGTTCAATGGTTACAAACCCATATACAAGAAATCCTGCAGTTCATGCAAGTGCTTTAGCCACTTTGAATGATGCTTCAAATGGTCGAGCCTTTTTTGGTGTTGGAGTAGGGGCAGGACTAGAAGAAATAGGGATAACTCCGACAAGACCGGTAACCACACTGAGGGAAACAATTACAGTAATACGCTCATTATTAAGTGGAGAAGAAACCGTTTTTCAAGGTACTACTTTCAATTTCAACACTTCAGGTTTGGTTACCCCCTGTCTAGGAATGGTTCCAGTGGCTATAGGCACAAGAAGCCCGCAAGTGATGCGTTTAGCAGGTGAAATAGCTGACATTGCTTTAGTTGGGGCAAGAAATTTATCGCCTTCTTCTGTAGCTAATTACAAACAGTGGCTTACTGAGGGAGCCGATCAAGTTGGACGTGACGTGTCGGAAGTAAAGATTGCGCCACGAGTGACGTTATGTGTCAGTGAAGACTCAAAATTAGCTCAATCAAGCGTAAAAAGATATGCGGCACACTATTTGGAGATAGTCGGCGAAAACGGACCTGAGTTAGAACGATCAAGAAAAAATGCGATTTTCGAAGCCCTTTCTCGTTCGAGTGGATGGTATTTCGACCATAATCGTTTCGATGATCCTGAACTTGAATCCCTTGTAGATGACGAATTGGTCAAGGAGTTCGCAATCGTTGGCACACCTAAAGAAGTTGCAGAACAGTTAGAGAAAGTACTAAATCTTGGTTTCTCACAGATCAGTTGCAACCTCGCTGCGGTACGAAGACCAGGTAATTCAATGACAGACGGTTTATCCGAAACAATTAAAGGTAGCGGTTTAGCGCTCGATTTTTTACGGAAAAAACAGTGAGTTTGACAGATGTTTTACTATTAGTTTTTGGTGGTTTAGCAGCTGGAGTAATCAATACTATGGCTGGGGGAGGGTCAACTATAACAGTCCCACTTCTAGTTTTAGCTGGTGTGCCAGGCACGCAAGCTAATGGCTCAAACAGGGTCGGGGTCTTAGCTTCAAGCGCAGCTGCGGTCATTTCTTTTCGGAGATTGGGCGTTTCGGGAATTCGCAAATCTTCGATTGTATTTCTGCCAGTTTTTTTCGGCTCTTTAGTTGGCTCTTCTCTTATCAGTCAAATATCCGACGATACTTTCGAAAAACTTTTTGGTGTTCTTATGATACCGATCGTACTTCTTACACTTATATCTCCAACTCCGAAAAAAGACAGAGAGAAGACATGGAGTAGAGGCTTAACGATTTCTGTTTTTACTTTCGTCGGATTGTACGGGGGGGCAATCCAAGCTGGGGTCGGATTACTTATGGTTCTCGCTCTTTCTCATTCGGGATTCGACTTAGTTAAAGCGAACAGCATCAAAGTTTTGATTAATGTTTTACTTACTGTTGTGGCTTTACCAGTTTTTCTTTTAGCCGGAAAAGTTGATTGGGGTCCTGCATTAACCCTTGCGGGCGGGTTCGCTCTAGGAGGATGGATGGGCGCAAAATGGGCTTTTCAAGGTGGTGAAAAAGTAATTAGGTTCGTAATGGTTGTTTCAGCTCTAGTTCTTTCTGGTCGCCTGCTCGGTCTGTATGGGTAAAAAATTAATTCACGATGTCGGCCAGTATGGTCTAGGTGCTAGACCTGCTTGCCCCAGAAGCCTTTTTTGACGTTTATGCAAATCAGAAAAAATTTCACTTTCATCTACTGTCAAACAATTTCCGTTTTCTACAACCAGTTTTCCTGAAGCTATAACTGAATGAATGCCTGATGTTCCTGCACCCCAAATCAGTTGTATTACTGGGTCTGGGCTTTGGGGTTGCCAAGCCTGATGTTTTGTATCCACTAAAACAACATCTGCGCGTTTGCCAACTTCGATGGAACCTATCTCTTCTGAAAGTCCAATAGCTTCAGCTCCTAGTATTGTTATCGATTCAAGTGCGCAATTGGATGAAGGTGTACTACTCTCGAATTCTGACTCCTGCATCAGACCTGCGAAAAGTTTTGCTGAAGAAAGTAAATCAACATTGTCACCGGCGTTTCCTGCATCACAACCTAAAGACAGTCTTCCACCTCTTATAAAAAATTCTGGATGTCTCCCAAAATTTGTCACACCTTGACCCAGTCTCAGATAAGCCCATGGGCACGACACAACTGCACTGTTGGTAGTTAGAAGAGTTTCTAACTCATAATCATCTAGATGCACGGCATGAGCTATTAGAAGATGCTCTCCTAGGACTCCCAAGTCCTGCAAGTGGGTTATTGGACGCACTCCTACTTTTTCTAAATAGTTTTCGACATCTGTATAATTTGGCGACATGTGAAAAGTTAGATTTGTCGAATTCTCTTTTGCTAACTCTGAGGCTTCTATCAACAATTCGTCTGACATCAAGTTATGACCTACAAGAGTTACCCAACCTTCTACTAAAGGATGATCAGAAGTTAATTTAAGTACTTCAAGTTGCCGGTCAAGAGCTTCAGCTGCTGTTTTCCCCACACAAGGACCTTCGCCCACGTCCCACCCCCAAGACCCAAGAGTTCCGCCGACACCAACAGTTTCGAAAGCTTTCAACACAGAAACTGGATTCGCTACTGTTCCTGCTTCTACGGTGAAAGTAATACCATTTTTTACACTTTCAGTTAATACAAGCAGTGCAGAGATTTCGTCATCTTCAGAAGTGTGGGCTTCGTGTATGGGTATAGCCCAATCAAAAATAGCCTCATTGTCGGTTATCGAATCAGGAATACAGGAACGTATAAGACGGTCTCCAGTGAGATGTTGATGCGCATTGATTAGTCCAGGCATCAGTAAGAAATCTTCTCCGCCGTAAACAACTAGGTCTGTATTATTGTCTTCTATTTCTTGACGTTTTCCGACTTCCACTATGCGACCATCAATTATTTTAAGAGCACCATCTGTAATAATCTCACGCTTCTTATTCATCGTTAGAATAGTGTTTCCAACTACAATGCTCGAATTGTTTCCCACAACAACAGAATAGATGAAGTAGGTTTTTCTTACAGCAAATAAATAAATAAAGGCTTATATAAATGTCCGACAGGTCCGTTCGTTTAATTGAAAATAAATATCTTGAGGATTATTGGTACGCGGTTGCTCTATCGGAGGATGTGTTTGATAGTCCTCTTTCGGTAAAGCTATTAGATTCCAATTACGTGATTTGGAGAGATTCAACTGGTTCGTTGGTGGCAGCCAGTGAACTCTGCCCTCATCGTCAGATGCCATTGAGTGAAGGACATATACAAAAAGGTTGTCTTGTTTGCCCTTATCACGGATGGGTATTTGGAGAAGAAGGTCAGTGTAAAGAAATACCTTCCTCAAATGCTGATGTTCCCGTTCCGCCCAAAGCACATCTAAGCACATTCGAGACCACTGAGAGGTATGGAATCATATGGCTTTCTCCGGGAAAACCAAAGAATCCATTATTCGCTATACCTCAAGAAGAAGACCCTTCTTTTAGGAGAATAAACACTGAAATACAGAGCTGGGCGGTAGCGACAACCAGAATGGTAGATAATTTTTTAGATATAACTCATTTTCCATTTGTTCATGTAGGAACATTTGGATCAGCTCAGGAAAAGGAAGTTCCGGCTATAAAGCTTGAAAGTCTAGATAATGATTTTTTTGGCTATGCATTCGATGTATTGGCCGCTAACCCTAGTGAGGCCAGATCTTCCTCAGGGACTGAAGAGACCACCGTAAGTCGATCGATGACGACAGGATTCAATTTGCCGTTTGCAGTGAGAAGTACGATTGCGTACGAATCAGGTCTTCATCACATCATTTTACTGATTTCCACCCCTATCGACGAGACGAACTCCTACTTCACTTTTGTTGTTTGGCGAAATGACGATTTTGAGATTTCTGGAGAAGAAGTAATTGCTTTTGATCGTGCCATAGGAGAAGAGGATCGGATCATGCTTGAAAAGCTAAATGGCCCGTTACCGCTTGGGCAAACAGATCTAGCAAATGTGAGAGCTGATAAAGCATCTGTTGAATGGAGAAGGCAATTAAATGAACTCCTTAACAGGTGACATGACAATTGAATTCTTAATCTTAAAGCATTGATAAAGATTTAGCTGTAATCCATTCACCTAGAATAACCGGCTCGTAATTAATTGATTCATCTTCTTTAACGAGAGTATGCATGGTCTCGATTAGTGTCGTATCAGCAGGTTGAAAGAAGAAAGGTACTGAAATTCGATCCTTTGTTCTCAATTTCGTCCTTCGGATGAATCAGGCCACGATCCAACTTGTTGAAGAAAAGTAAGGCTGTCGAAGTAATCGATGCGACGTTCAATAAGGCCGTTTAGAATCCGGAAATTGAAAACTCCGCGAATAGAAATTTCACTTCCATCAACTTGAGCAGTCATTAAATATGAGACAAAGACTTTTTCGTCGTGTGCAATGGTTTCTTCACACTCATATGTTAGACCTTTGAATTTTTCCAGAAATCCAGAAAGCCGATCTCTGTAAACTGACTTTCCTTTACTGGGTTCCCCTAAGGAGCTTGTATGTATGTTTTCAAAATTTTCTGATACATGCGATGCAATCAATTCTGGATCCCCTTCAGCGAAAGATTCTAGATATGAAGTCGCTACTTCGATTGGATTTCGAGTAGTTTCCATTCGCTTATTCCGCTAGCTCCTGAAAGGTCGCGTAGACTCCCTGATCGAAAGAGAATTCGAGCGTATTTCCATCTGGATCTTTGGCCATAAATATCCACCCTATTGGTGGAGGCATTTCTGTTACTGGCATTACCAGGGAGTCGGCAGCTTCCATTTTCTTAGCTGCCTCTCTAAGGGATTCCAGACTGGGTAGTTCTATTCCTAAGTGAGCGAAGGGGCCTAGAACAGTATTAGGAGCATCTGCGAACGGATCCTTATCCGGAAAGAACTGAGAGAGAACTAGAAGAAAAGGGGAGTCAGGGTTGTCTTTATGACCAAGCCAAGCGCCATAACCCGATTCGTCTTCGCGGCGAGTTATAAGCGACAAAGGAGTATTCTCCATGTACCACTCAATCGTTGCGCTAATGTCTTTAACCCTTAGAGCGACATGGGTCCATCTAGCTTCAGAAGGGTGGATGTTATAGGTGGTTTCCATCGTTAGTCTCTTTTCTATTTACTATTCAATCGTCCAGCCATCTGGAATGAGTGCTTCTCCTATAACTTGATGTGTTTCTTCATCAACTTCAACACCTTCTAGATGTTGCCAAAGGTTTATTTGATTTCCCCAAGGGTCTATAAAAGATGCATTTGCTCCACCAAATTCAGTCCAGAAGTGATTCCTCCAAAGGACTTTTGCTCCCAGACTTTCCGCTGCGTCGAGTATTCGATCGAATGAATCATCTTCGCTGACCATGATCCAAGCTCTTATGGATCTACCGTCAGGGCTGAGTGTCGTAGGTTCAGTAGGTTCAGAACTTGGATGCGGTCTAGCATTAGCAGCGTTATAGATTCCCATGTGGAGATTGCCTGTTGGTCCTTGACTACCATCGTCTAATTTAAAGTTTTGTCCAGGTACGATTCGGTGGAAAATCCCAGGTATGCGTTCTTCTATTTCCCAATTAAAGACTTTGCTATAAAAATCATTCGCAGCGTCAACATCATCAGTAGGAAAGTCAACAAAAACTAGAATGTTTGGGTATGTCATAGTTCTCCCTTAATTGAATAGATTTCAAACGATATCAAAAGGTCTGATTGTCTGACCAATCGCATTTGAGGTATATTTCACTATTGGTCAAAGGGGGACGCAGGTGGAAATTCCAATTGCATTTGAAGAATTACTTAAGTCACGCGGGTCCTACAAGGACGCTGTTGGTTTACCTCCGAAGGTTTATAGTGATCCCGATTTTTTTGCCTTAGAAATCGAATCGGTCTTCGCTTCAGAGTGGCTATGCGTGGGACGAGAGGAGCAGATTGAAGAGGTAGGAGACTTTTTTTCTGCAACACCAGCCGGAGAACCGATAATAGTAGTGCGAAATTCGGAGTCTGAAATACGTGCAATGTCATCTGTTTGCCCTCATAGAGGAATGTGTATCACAGCTGATCTTGATGGGATAAAAGATGAAGATCTACTTGAACCAACTAAATTCCTGTCGGGTAATGTCCGCTACTTTCGTTGCCCCTATCACTGGTGGGTATTTAACTTGGAAGGTCAGCTCACCGGTGCTCCAGAGATGAAAGACACTGATTGTTTCAACGCTGATGAGACAAGCCTTGCAAAAATTGCCGTAGAGGTTTGGAGCGGATTTATTTTCGTGAATTTTGACATTGATGCAAACCCTTTGGGTGAAAGTCTGGAGAAATTAGAAAAAACAGTTATTAACTACAACCTCGCTTCACTTAAGACTGTAGATCCGGCAGTAATCCCTGATGTCCCTTTTAATTGGAAAATAATGATCGAGAATTTTATGGAGATGTACCACAACAGTCGACTTCATAAGGGCATTCATGACTGGGCACCTTCGTCAGGGGCTTGGTATTCAGATGTAGAACCTGATGATGGTGCAATGTTTGGTTTTAATCACTCTCTAGAAATAGATGGAGGTTTTAATCCGACTTACAGAGCGCTTTTCCCGCCGCTGCCAGATCTGTCTGAAGAGGAAAGAAAACGAGTTGTCTTTGCTTTTGTTCCTCCAACTTTGTTAATTGGTCTGCAATCTGATTCCGCATTTTGGTTTACTGTAAATCCGACAGGACCTGAAACTCATGAACTGAGTATGGGTTATTTGTTTCCAGAGGAAGTTCTTGAGATTCCTTTATTCGATGAATTGCTCGAGGCTGCAATACGAGGAGTTGGTTATTTTAATCGTCAAGACATCCCAACCAATGTTGCTACTCACGTAGGAATGCGCTCGAGGTTCGCAAATCGAGCTAACTATTCTTGGCAGGAAGCTGTTATACCGCAATTTAATTCTTGGCTTGTCGATCGATACGAGAAAGTATTGAAAGATAATTAGATGTCTAATTTTCCTAAGGTTTTGCAAAATTATTGGCACGCAGTGGGAACCAGCGATTCCTTAGATTCTGGGGTTTTTCCTGTAAGACTATTGGGCAACGATTTTGTTTTGTGGCGCACGCCGGATGGAGAAATAGGAGCAGCTTTAGACAGTTGCTCACACAGACAGGCACCTTTATCGAAAGGAACTTTAGAAGAGGGCTGCCTGAGGTGTCCTTACCATGGCTGGCTGTTTGGCGACAATGGAAATTGTTTGGAGATTCCTTCCGCTCAAAAAGGTTTACCAGTACCCCCAAAAGCTAATTTAGAATTTCTCAACACTCAAGAAAAGTATGGGCTTATTTGGATGTGTCCGGGTGAGCCTCAATCACCTATACCTGAGGTCGCTGCAGATAGTGATGAATCTTTTACACGAATAAACACAGAAATGCAGATCTGGAATGTCGACAGTACGAGGATGATCGACAACATGCTTGATATTGCGCATTTTCCATACACACATCGCGGAACATTTGGGATTGAGCAAGAAACAGTTGTTCCAAAAATAAAACTAGAACAACTTGATGAGACTTATTTCGGATACGGATATGAAGTAAAGATAAATAATGTCGGTTCAACAAAGGTCATGTCGGGTGGAGGGAAAGACGTCATAAAACTTTTCATGACTACGGGCTTTACACTTCCTTTTTCGGTACTGAGCACGATGAGTTATGAGACGGGTGTAGAACAGAAATTGTTTATGACTGCAGCGCCAATAGAAGAAGGTAAATCTGCCTACACTTTTGTTTTATGGCGTAATGATGATGTGGATGCATTGGTTGAACCAGGGAGAACTATAGCGAATGAAGTGCTTGGGTTGGAGCTTGCGGTTGTTCTAGAAGATCAGATGATGTTGGAGAAGTTGCATGGTCAACTTCCTTTGGAGCGAGGAGCGTTGGTGGATGTACAAGCTGATAAACCGTCATTAGAGTGGAGAAGACGATATAAGGAACTTGTATCTAGTTAGGTGTACTGTTGCTTGAGCGTTGATAGGCTCTATCTTTGGTAGGTAATCCAAGGGGGATTACTTGAGGTCGGGTTCGAGACTCCGATCTTTCCTATAGCCTTAAAGGTGAAAGTTTTTAAGGTTTGAATCCGATATTAGAGGAATATATGTCTAGCAGTACGCCTGTGAAATCTGAAACAATTTCTGAGCACCAATTACATGAGAGTGATACTGGTTCTCCTGAGGTTCAGGTTGCTTTAATTAGTGGAAGAATCAGCCACCTTACTGAACATTTGAAAGTCCATAAGAAGGACCATCACAGCAGGAGAGGTTTGTTGATGCTGGTAGGTCGTAGACGAAGACTGCTTGATTATTTAGAAAAAAATGATATTGAGCGTTACAGGTCAATTATCGCAAAATTAGGTTTGCGCCGCTAGGGCGTTGGCTCAAATAGTTCCTAAACTTAGTTAATTAAGGAACAGATCGAAAAAGACTCCTCGAGGTTAGCAAATTTAAATTAATGCTTTCATCGCTTGGTGTCGCCCTGATCGAAAATGTTTCGAACAGGTAAAGAAGAGAAAAAAGAGAAAAAAGAGAAAATAAGAATGAATAAACCAATTTCCGTGTCCCACACATTTTCAGGGACAGAAAAAACAATTAGTTTCGAGACTGGACGTCTAGCTGGGTTGGCAGGAGGGGCAGTTTTGTCTCAACTGGGGCAATCAACAGTTCTGATGACAGCAACGGGTTCAAAATCAGCTCGATCAGGTGCTGATTTTTTCCCATTAACTGTTGATATCGAGGAACGAATGTACGCTGCGGGCAAGATTCCAGGATCTTTCTTCCGTCGTGAAGGTCGCGCATCAGAGTCGGCAATTTTGACATGCCGACTAATTGACCGACCTTTAAGACCTATGTTTCCAGAAGGTTTCCGTAATGAAGTACACATAGTCGGAACAGTAATAGGAGCTGACATGGAGAACCCTCATGATGTCTTAGCTTTAAATGGAGCTTCAGCAGCACTCATGATTTCCGGAATACCTTTTGACGGTCCCGTGGGGGCTGTTCGAATTGCCTGGGCTGCTTCAGGAGAATGGGTTCCCCATCCGACTTATGAAGAAGCTGCAGATTCAGCTTTTGAAATGGTTGTAGCAGGACGTCTATTAGAAGATGGAGATGTTGCAGTCATGATGGTAGAAGCAGGTGGCACAGAAGCTACTTGTGATGTTTATGACTCTGGGGCACCTTTCGTTGATGAATCCGTGCTCGCCGATGGTCTTGAATTTTCTAAGAAGTTCATAAAAGAAGTT